>ENA-UERY01000062-UERY01000062.1-human-gut-metagenome-genome-assembly--contig:-NODE-62-length-91093-cov-110.612826_pt1 | contig 91093 bp, 92 predicted proteins | sample MGYA00242989_ERZ507990 | MGnify/ENA primary metagenome ERZ507990 (study PRJEB26167, sample SAMN06115529) | human gut metagenome | host: Homo sapiens | place: China:Fujian | collected 2015-08-26...
ATGTAGCTTGAACCCATGACACCATCCCATTGTTCCCTTTCCGTCTGTGGCAATGCCTTTGAACACTTTGTTGGCATAACGCCTGAGATTGTGGCATATTGGTATCATGGTTGAATCAACAAAGGTTATACCTGTACATCTGCCAAAAGCACGGAGATTCAGGAAGAACATGAGAGGGAAGAATACGCGACTTTCAAGTTCTACAAAACGGTTATAAGACACTGCATTTGGAAAATATGACTTCAATGTTCCTCTAATAAAGAATAGGTAATAATGCTTGAAGTTTCGGAATGAGCCGAAATGGAAATACAGCAAAATCGTCATGATTTCACTATCAGATAAAGAGGCTTTACGTCGTCTGCGCTTTACTCCATCTTCACTCAAAAGCAATTTTCCTGCATTTTCAGCATCAAAAACTTTGTAAAATTCATCAATAATACAAAATAATTCTGTAACTTTGTCCTTGGTAATCTCCATAATGATATCTTTTTATGTTTGTAACTAATTGGATTTCAACTACAAAGATACAAAAAATATCGGAGATTACCAACTTTTTTAGGCACTATTTCTTATCCCGAACTGAGGTATTAAGATGGTATTTTGATATGGGCGAAATAATAGGATTGCCAATAATATATACATATCTGTATTCTAAAGTAAGATATCCTGGTTTCTTAACCTGGATATATATAATTAGTCTTTTTGCATCTTGTTGGCAGTTTTTGGCATCTGACAATTTTGAATTTGGGTATCATACTATTTTTAGATAAAGTTATTTTTTTGCTAATGAAAAAAAGAATACTTCTTTCCTTTGATTATGAGCTGTTTTTTGGTATTCGTTCAGGAACAGTGTATAATACGCTAATAGTTCCAACTAATAAATTGTTGGACTTTATGGATTTGTATAATCTTAAAGGTAATTTTTTTGTTGACTGGCAGACGTTAAAATTTCTAAAACAGGTAAATACGGAGAGGACGAATTCTGATTATCTGTTGATTGAAAAACAATTAATGGACATAGTAAAAAGAGGTCATCGTATAGAATTACATATACATCCTCATTGGGTTAATGCTGTTTACAATGGTGATGGAACTTGGAATTATGATGATTATTCTCATTATAGTTTATATAGTTTTACCGAGGACGAAGTTACCTCTATGTTTAAAGAGGGTACTGAATTATTGAACAAAATTGCTCATAAAGTAGATCCTAATTATAAAGTAATAGCATTTAGAGCAGGAGGATGGACTGTTCAACCATTCAGTAAGTTGAAAAAAGGATTTTTGGAAACAGGACTAATGATAGATTCATCGGTAGCAATTGGTGCATATAGAGAAACGCCTTTCTTTAAGTATGATTTTAGAAAAGTATCTACTTCCTCGCAAAGTTATTATCGATTTACTGATGATGTGACAAAAGAGGTAAAAGACGGTAGATTTATAGAAGTACCAATATCCTCTTATCATAGAGGATTTATCTGTAAAGTCTATGATAAATTATTTAGAAAACTATTTAAAAAATATGCAACCCCCATAACTGATGGTACTCACAAAAGAACAGATTTGCCACCAGCACAGAAGACTTCTGTTGCTATGATTACGATGTCAACAATGAATCCTTTGAGCGTCTTACGTGCAATGAGAAAGCATAAACAGGCTTTGATTACGGTAATAGATCATCCAAAAGATTATACTAGAAGCGTTAGAATGTGTTTATGGTTTATAGGGAAATTGTATAGAAGTATAACTTATGTTGATATAATTGAAAATAATTAATTATGGTTTATTTGTATTTACCTCCAAGAAAATATAACATGAATGCCTTGAATTTTTATATGGAAATATTAGAAGAGGCATTTGAAAATAATGGTGAAAGGGTCAAGAGAATATCGAATCTTCATAGTGTTATTAAAGGTGATAAGGTTATAGTAATTACCGTTAATGATTGTGCTAGAGTTCTTTTAAAGAAAAGAGGTGTAAAAATCTATACGTGGTATCAAGGTATTGCACCGGAAGAAATGGCATTTAACGCAAAAGGAATCAATAAGATATTCGAGTATCTTAAATGGAGTATTTGCGATATTCTATCATTATGGGGATCAACTGGTAATATCTATGTTTCAGAGGCAATGGCTAAGCATTATAAGAAAAAATATGCTTTCTTTAAAAATAACTTTACTATTATGCCTTGTTTTAATCAAGAACTTGAAGAAGATGCTTTTTTGCAGGCTAAATATGATAGTCCTAGTTTTGTTTATTCAGGATCTGTTGCAAAATGGCAGTGTTTTGAGCAAACTATTGATGCTTTTGTTGCGATAAGAAAAGCGTTACCAAAAGCAAAATTGTCGGTTTTTACAAATATGATTGAACAGGCAAAGGAAATAGTTGAAAATGCTGGATTAAATAATATAGAAATAAGAAATGTTCCTTATCAAGAATTACCAGCTGAGATGAAGAAATTTAAATATGGTTTTTTAATCCGTAATAATCATGCTTTGAATAGAGTAGCAACCCCAACAAAAATGAGTACATATTTAGGGTGTGGTATTATACCTATTTTTTCGCCAGTAATTGGTGATTTTAATAAGCGATTAGGTAATTTACACTATATTGTGAATGCGGAATCGATTTCTCAATTGGTTCAGAAAATCAAAGAATTGGAACTTACTCCTATTAATAGTGCCAATATTTTAAATGAATATCAGAAGGTTTTTAAGGATTATTATTGCCGTGATAAATATGTAAAGCAGATTAGTGATTTCTTTGCAAAATATAATTAGAATGAAACAACATTTAGTTATAGTTCGTACAGGTGCTAATGTTCTAAACTTAACAAGCTATAATTGTCAGGAACTTGGTTTAGCCAAAGCTTTGACCAAGAAAGGAATGAAAGTTTCTTTGATTCTTGCTGGCAATAAAAAGCAAGTAGAAAAGATTAGCTGTGAAGGTGGGGTTGTTTGTGTTTATTTTCTAAAATTTTCTGCGCTTGATCAAAGATTTGGATACTTTTGGGGGGTGTCTGATTTACTGAAGTCTTTGTCTCCTTCAATAATTCAGGTTCATGATTTAGGAGTATTTATGACTTGGTATGTAACTAGATGGGCGCATACACATTCAGTACCTTGTTATTTGATTCAGGGCACATATCAGTATTCCCCACGAATAGGTATACATCAGATTGAAAGAATGTACGCTTCTACATTTGGTAAATATGTATTAAATAATGTAGCTGGTATCGGTTGTAAAACAATCAAAGCTTCAGAATTTTTGAAAAATATACTTGATTGTCGGACTCGTCTTACATATATTGGATTAGATGAAAGTAAATTCTATAATCGTGATGATACAGATTGGAAACATAAGTTAGGTATTGAAAACAAGCATATCCTGCTTTATATAGGAATACTTGAGGAAAGACGAAATCCTAATTTCTTGATTGATATTATAAAGAATCTCGGTGATAATTATGTTCTTGTCTTAGTTGGTGAAGGACCTCTCAGCCAAAGAATCAGAGATGTTGTAGTAAATAGTAACTTACAAGATCGGGTTTTTATGTTAGGAAGACTTCAGCAGAATATTTTGCCGAAATTGTACGAAGATTCCGATTTGTTTTTATTAGCTTCAAGTTATGAAATATATGGTATGGTAATTTTAGAATCTATGTATTTTGGATTACCAATAATATCATCTCTTACAGCAGGTGCAGAAACTATAATAGAATCTAATGTTGATGGTGTTGTAATACCAGAATTTGATGTTAGAAAATGGAGTGTAGCGATAGAAACTATTTGCTCCAATAAGGATGAGCTTGAAAAAATGAAATTTAAAGCTAAGTCTAAAATAAAAGAAAAGCTATTATGGTGTAAAGCTGTTGAAGCTTACTTAGAGTTATATAGTTGTAAAAAATGTTAGTAAAGAAAATGTGACTACTAAATGTTAGGGCAGATATGAGTTTGTAGATTTATCATCTATAGCACTTACTCTTAGTAATATTGTTATCTTGCTTGTAATATTTTTTTTAGTAGTTACTTAGGAATATGAATGAATGAACAGAAAATTAATTATGCTCAGTCTTCTTCTAAAACGAAGCGGTTGGGCAAAAGCAGAGTTTTTAAAGAAAAAACAAGTATTCTATGGTATGGGGATAAAATGCTATTGGCATCCTTGGAAAATTCCTGCAGAACCTCATCTCGTAAAGTTGGGAAACAATGTGTTCGTTGCTGCGGATGTTTCTTTAGTTACCCATAATATGGCAAATTGTGTTTTTAGCAATATGGGGGGGCAAAAATGTAGAACATATTCGGATAAAATAGTTGTGGGAAATAATGTATTTATAGGTGCAAGAGCCATGATTATGCCAGGCGTTACAATTGGCAATAATTGTATTATAGCTGCAGGAGCAATAGTTTCAAAAGATGTCCCTTCGGGATGTGTTGTTGGTGGCGTACCTGCGAAAGTGATAGGATCTTTTGATCAGTTAAGAATAAAATTAGAAAAATATACTTCAATAATCAACCAGGCTTTTGCTAATTTGCAGGGAACTGAATACGAAAAACAATCTCAATATTTTTGGAAAAATGAAGCAAAAGATTAATTGGTTGCTAATTCTTCAAGCATGGGCTATGTTGTGGGTTGTGATAGGGCATTCTCCTATGACGTTAAGCAAGATGCCTTGGTATGAACAAATTACTTACAATTTTGCATACTCTTTTCATATGCCTTTATTTATGACAATTTCTGGTTATCTGTTTTGTATGACTAGATTGGTACCTCGAAATGATGATGGTAAAGAAAAGTGGTTATGGAGTACAATGATGCAGGATAAGTTGATTCGTTTGGGAATACCTTTTATCGTTTTTTCTGTCATAGCAATGATTTTGAAAAGTATGTTCCCAGGTGATATGGCACGACCGGCTTGTATAAGCGTAATGACTTTATTACAAGCAATTGTTTATCCGGGGCGAGGACCTTTAGGTGAATTATGGTTTGTTGGTGTCTTATTTTGGATGTTTGCCCTATTACCTTTTTGGCGATGGGGATTTCGTAATCGTAATTGTGCTTTTATAATATTTGGAGGATTGCTTTTAGTCCATTTTTTCAATTGGAAAATTGATTTACTTTGTTTGGGTGCAGCTTTAAATTATGCTATTTATTTTTTTGGGGGAATGGTAGTATATAAATATGTAGCTAAACCTGAAAAATGGGGGGGGCAGATTTTCGTTTATTATAGGAACTGTAATATATATAGTCTCCTGTATGTTTAAAATACGTTTTATTATGAGTGTCTCGGCTATATTGGCATCATATGGAATGGCTTTAATACTCAACCAATACATGCCGAGGTTATTTTCTACATTCCGTAATTATACATATCAGATATTTTTAATGGGAATCTTTGCACAGATTGCTGTGAAGATAATAGTTCGGCGTTTAGTAATCCCTGAATATATGGCTTTTATTGCCTGTATAATAGCTGGTGTTTATTTCCCCGTTGTCATATCTGTAATAGTACAGGCAATCAATAACAAATGGTTGTGCTTGTGTATAGGATTAAAAAAGAAAGTATGAAAGTTTTATTGATTAATAATTTCCATTATCGAAAGGGTGGTAGTGAAGCGGTATATTTTAATACGGCTGAAGTCTTAAAAAAACATGGTCATGAAGTAATATTCTTTAGTTATAAAGATAAGCAAAATATTCCATGTAAACAATCTGACTTTTTTGTGACTCGAAAGGGGGTGGTTGGTACTATAAAAGATTATTTTTATAATAGTGAAGCTGAGAAAAAATTAGAGCAGTTGCTACTTGAAGAACATCCTGATATAGCGCATATTCATTTATTTTGGGGAGGGCTGTCCGTCTCAATTTTAAGGGTATTACATAAGTATAATATCCCCATAGTTCATACTGCGCATGATTATCGAATGGTATGCCCTGGATATACGTTTAAAAATGGGAAAGGAGCTCTTTGTGAGAAGTGTCATCGATGGAATTTCTATCAATGCGTGTTTAATCAATGTGCCAAACGAAGTTTGGTACAGAGTGTTCTTATGGCATCTGAAATGTACTCCAGGCAATTGTTTTTTAATCCACTAAAGAATATTAATGGATTTGTATTTGTGAGTCATTTCTCAGAAAAAAAGCATATAGAGCATAATGAGGGATTTAATAATGCAATAGAGATGGTCATCTATAATTATACAAAGCCTTTATTAAAACCTTGCAAGAAGAAAAAGAAGGACTATTTTTTATATTATGGTCGTTTGTCTTTTGAGAAAGGAATTCCTGCATTACTTAAGGTTTTTGCCAAACATCCTGAGCTGCAACTTAAAGTTGTTGGTACCGGGCCACTTGAGAAAATGTTAAAAATGAAATATAAAAATATGCCTGCTGGTGCATCCTTAGGAACTGAATGTAATGAGAATATTCAGTTCTTAGGATACCATTCTGGTAGCACACTCTTTGAACTTGTGCGGAATGCCAAGTTCGTATGTGTTCCGTCAGAATGCTATGAAAACAATCCAATGACCATTATAGAGGCATATTCACTTGCTACTCCCGTGATAGGTGCAAATATCGGTGGTATTCCTGAAATCGTGCAGGAGGATAACACTGGTTGGTTGTTTGAAACTGGAAATGAAGAAAGCTTAGAACAATCAATAGTAAAAGCTTCCAAGATAGATGATGAAAAATATGACGATATGTGTGAAAATGCATATTCGTTTTATGAAGATAATTTTAGTGAGGATGTTCACTATAAAAAACTTATTCAACTGTATAATTTAATTATTAATAATAAAAAATAAATTTATGGATGGTTCTATTATTGTAACTTATCGTTGTCCTATGCGTTGTAAAATGTGTAATATTTGGGACAATCCGACTAAAAGAAATGAGGAATTTAAACCTGAGTTATTAGAGAAACTTCCTCATATGGCTGCTTGTAATATTACAGGTGGAGAGCCTTTTGTACGTGAGGATATTGAGGAAATTGTTAAAATATTAGAGAAGAAAGCTGATCGTATTGTTTTCTCTACATCGGGTTTCTTTAGCGATCGTATCATAGAAATGGCCAAGAAGCATCCAAATGTTGGATATCGTATTTCTATAGAGGGGCTGTCATGTAAAAATGATGAATTACGTGGTCGCCAAGGCGGTTTTGATAAAGGTTTGAAGACTCTTCTTGAACTTCGTCGCATGGGGATTAAGGATATTGGATTTGGTTGTACTGTATCTAATAACAATTCTGATGATATGCTTAATCTGTATGAACTTAATCGTAATTTAGGGATGCAATTTGCTACAGCAAGTTTCCATAACTCTTTCTATTTCCACAAAACTGATAATGTGGTCACTAATAAAGATGAGGTTTGTAGAAATTTTGACGAGCTTATTCAGAGACTTATGAAGGAAAACTCTCCAAAAAGTTGGTTTCGTGCATTCTTTAATCTAGGGCTTATCAACTACATTCATAATGGTCGTCGTATGCTGCCATGCGAGGCTGGAAATGAAAATTTCTTTGTTGATCCTTTTGGTAATGTCCTTCCTTGTAATGGTATGGAAGAAAGCTGTTGGTTTGAGGTTATGGGTAACTTGCATGAGCAATCATGGAATGAAATTTGGAATGGCAATCAGGCTAAAAAGGTGAGAGAATGTGTCGCAAACTGTACAAAGTCTTGCTGGATGATAGGTAGTGCTAGCCCAGTAATGCGTAAGTATATTACTAAAGTTGCTCCTTGGGTTATTAAAAATAAGATTAAGGTAATGATGGGAGGTAAAGTTGATACCCATTGTGTTCCATTCTTTCATGTTGGTAATAATGATAAGCAAGGTTTGCGAGATGGTGTTGGCAATCCTGATCAAAACTGTGACTAATGAAAATTGTTTTTATTGGCGGACGTAGTATTCATGAGTTAGGTGGTATAGAAAATTATATGTATAACCTAACTCAGGAATTATCAAAGTTGGGGCATGAGTGTGTTGTTTGGTGTGAAAGCGATCATAATGAAGTTGAATATATTAATGGCGTGAAAGTAATATCGCATAAAGGACCAAGAAGCAACTTAATATGTAAGCCTTGGTGCGGTTTGAAAGCAACTATTAAAACTCTTCTATATGAACGCCATGTTAGTTTTATACATTATAATGCTTGGCCTCCTTCTTTGTGGAGTTGGATTCCACGTGTTTTTGGTGTTCCTTCTCTTATGGAAGGACATGGTTTGGAATGGCAGAGAAGTAAGTATAGCTTAAAAGCCCAAAGAATAATGAAATTGATGGAAGCAATTACTGCGAAAACCAATCAACATTTGGTGATGTGTAGTATGGGGCAGGTTACTTATTTTAAAGAAACATATCATAAAAATGCTGTATGTATTCCTTGCGCTGTCAATTTACCTGATTTAAAACTTGCAGATAAATCGAATATACTTGATATATATAACCTTCAAAAGGGTAAATATTTCTTTTTTATGGGAAGATTAGTTCAGGATAAAAATCCTGATTACTTGATTAAAGCCTTTAAAAAAATCAAAAATAAAGGTTATAAACTCGTAATTTCGGGTAGCAATGATGTTATGCCATCTTACGTTGATAGTTTAAAGCAGTTAGCAGAAGATTGCAAGGATATAGTTTTTACTGGTGCTGTATATGGAAAAGATAAGGCTCGCCTCTTGCGTGATGCTTACTGCTTTTGTTTGCCTTCTACAATAGAAGGATTGAGTATAGTAATGATTGAAGCTGCTTCTTATCGTTTGCCAATTATTGCAAGTGATATAGAGGCAAATCGTGAATTTTTAAAGGATGAAGCAGTTTATGTACGACCTGAGAATGTAGATGATTTGATAAATGCTTTAGAATTTGCACTGAATCATTCAGAACAACTGTGCTATTTTAAAGATGAAAATTTTAAGAAGGTTATCAATTCTTTTACTTGGGACCAAGTTGCTTTAAAATATGTTGAGTATTTAAAAAGTATTGGTGTTAAATAATAAATACATGAGTCCACTTGAAAAAGTCAGAGCACTATCAATCTGAACATTAAATAGCAAAAAGAAGCCTAAAATGAGCTCTTTTATACTATAAATTTCATGCAGAATAGTTCTTTTATGCTTTTAAGTTTTAAACTATAAGCATTTTGAGGTACCCATCTGTTTTGATGGCACTTTTTCAAGGTGACTCATACATTAAAAATGTATAGTAATGATTTAGATTAGTTTTGTAATATGATTCAGCTAAATTATTTTTATTTGCTGGGTGCCTTTATCGTGGCGATGATCATCGCCAATATCGTGTTGCCTAACATTCTGCTCATCTCTCATAAGAAGAGATTGTTTGACATGCCGGACAAGAGAAAGGTGCATCATGCTCCGATACCAAGGCTGGGCGGACTGTCGTTCTTCCCCGTGATGCTGATTACCATGGGTGGTCTGGTGCTGGTACATCATCTGATGGGTCTGAAAAGCGGAGCCATGCAGGGGGAGGCTCCCTTTGAATACCTCGCTCTGCTGGTGGGTAGTATGATGCTCTTTCTGGTGGGGCTCGCCGATGACCTCATCGGCGTGGGGTATAAGAAGAAATTCCTGGTGCAGATATTGGCGGCGAGCCTGCTCGTGGCTTCGGGCGTATGGATCAAGTCGCTCGACGGACTCTTCGGGGTGTATCAGGTTTCACCATGGTTCGGCATGCCTTTCACCGTGCTCATCGTGGTGTACGTAACCAATGCCATCAACCTGATTGACGGCATCGACGGTCTGGCTTCGGGGCTCTGTGCCATCTCGCTGGTGGCTCTGGCGGGGCTGCATATCTGGCTGCATCTGTTTTCCTTTGCCCTGCTCTGCATTGCGGCGCTGGGTGTGATTATCCCTTTCTGGTTCTACAACGTGTTTGGAAATGCCATGAGGGGCAGGAAACTCTTTATGGGCGATTCGGGTTCGCTGTCGCTGGGCTACATCATCAGTTTCCTGATGATTCACCTGAGCACGGTGGATGTGAACCCACATGTGGTGTCTGACTACAACATGGTGTTTGCCTTTACCACGATGCTGGTGCCGCTGCTCGACGTGGTGAGAGTGGTGGGTCACAGACTGAGAAACAGGCAGAATCCGTTCTTGCCTGACAAGAGCCACATCCATCATAAGCTGCTGAGATGCGGACTGAGGGTGAGACAGGTAATGGTGGCTATCTGCGTTCTCTCGCTGATGTTCATCCTGCTCAACTTCCTGATGATCGGCCACGTAAACATCACGTATATCCTGGGCATCGACATCGCCGTATGGATAGTGTTCCATCTCATCCTTGATGTTATCTTGCATAAAAAGGGGACGGCTGTAGAGGAACTCGGATAATCATTCTAGAACTTCTTATGTTATTGTAAGAGGAAGTAAAATACTTAGAATAAACATTGTATAACATTTAATTTATGAACAAAGAGAGTAAAAGTAAGTTCAACCTTTGGTTGGCTGAGCATCCGGAGTCGTTTCGTTCCAGTGATGAGGCACGGATGTTTGATCTGGTAAACTCCCTTCACGAAACGGAGGGGAGTGTTTGCATCGATGAAATTTTCAGTGGCTTCACCAAAAGCCATCCTACTTATAATAAGGAGGAGGCTATGAGATTGAGTGATAAGTGGGAGGAACAGATTCTGCTCATCATGAGATTTCTGGATTGGAAGAAACAAATCAAAAAATAATTTAGTAAGAAAGTAAACTATGTGTGGAATAGTTGGATATATTGGTCAGAATGATGCCTATCCTGTCCTCATCGAGGGCTTGAAGAAACTGGAGTATCGTGGATATGATAGCGCCGGCGTGGCATTGATTAACAGTCAGGACCAGCTGAATGTGTATAAGACAAAGGGTAAGGTGAGTAACCTGGAGGCGATGGCTGCCGAAAAGGATTGCAGCGGCCATGTGGGTATCGCCCATACCCGCTGGGCTACCCATGGCGAGCCTTCTGCTACCAACGCCCATCCTCATGTGAGCATGAGCGGTGACTTGGCTTTGGTGCATAATGGTATCATCGAGAACTATCAGGTTTTGAAGGAACAGCTCGTTGAAAAGGGCTATGAATTCAAGAGTACTACTGATACTGAGGCGCTGGTGCAGCTGATAGATTTCTACTACCAGCAGAATGGCAAGGACTTGGTTTCTGCCGTCTGCCAGGCTTTGAACGATGCCATCGGTGCGTATGCCATTGCCGTTGTCGAGAAGAATAACCCTAGTCATCTGGTGGCAGCACGTCAGTCTAGTCCGCTGGTGGTTGGCGTGGGTAAGGATAACCAGAACTTCTATATCGCCAGTGATGCTACGCCTATCGTAGAGCATACGGATAAGGTGGTGTATCTGGATGATGGTCAAATTGCGGACATCCGAGTGGGAGAGGAGTTGAATATCATCAACCTGGAGCATTCGGCATGTCATTATGATATCAAGACCGTGGATCTGGATATCAGCAAGTTGAGCAAGGGTGGCTTTGACCACTTTATGCTGAAGGAGATTTACGACCAGCCAAACTGTCTGAAGGACTGCATGAGCGGTCGTCTCTTTGCTGACAAGGAGCATCCTGAGAACAACCGCATCGTTCTTTCTGCACTTCGTGATTATCGTGACCGACTGGTTCAGGCGAAGCATATCATCATCGTGGCATGCGGTACCAGTTGGCATGCCGGACTGATCGGTAAGCAGCTGATTGAGAAGATGTGTCGCAAGAGAGTGGAGGTGGCGTATGCCAGTGAGTTCAGATATGGTGACCCTGTGATTGAGCCGGAGGATGTGGTGATTGCAATCAGTCAGAGTGGTGAGACGGCGGATACCTTGGCTGCGATTAAGCTGGCAAAGGAGAAGGGTGCGCTGATTTTCGGTATCGTGAACGGTGTGGGTTCTTCCATCGCCCGTGAAACGGATACGGGTATCTATATCCACGTGGGTCCGGAGATTGGTGTGGCAAGTACGAAGGCATTCACCGGTCAGGTGACGGTTCTTACGCTTCTAGCCCTGGCTTTGGGACATGAGCAGGGTACCTTGAACAATGCTGATTACTATCAGATGATTGAGGAACTGGCCGAGATTCCGCAGAAGACGGAGAAGGTATTGGAGCAGGCTCCGATGATCAAGGATATTTCGAGAATGTTTACCTATGCCCACAACTTCCTGTATTTGGGTCGTGGCGTGAACTATCCTGTGGCAATGGAGGGTGCGTTGAAGCTGAAGGAAATCAGCTATATCCATGCCGAGGGTTATCCTGCTGCCGAGATGAAGCATGGTCCTATCGCCCTGGTAGATCAGGATATGCCGATTGTGTTCCTTGCAACCCATCATCAGCTATATGAGAAGATTATCTCGAACATGCAGGAGGTGAAGTCGAGAAACGGCCGCATCCTTGCCGTGGTGACTGAGGGTGACCAGCAGGTAAAGAAGATAGCGGATAATGTGTTGGAGATTCCAAGAACACTGAATGCGCTGGTTCCGCTGCTGAGCGTGGTTCCGCTGCAGCTGCTTGCATACTATGTGGCTGTGGATAAGGGACTGGATGTGGATATGCCAAGAAATCTGGCAAAGAGTGTGACTGTGGAATAATATTCTCTATATACCAAAACATGATGTTCCCGGCTCGGAGATTCAGTGGAATCTCTGGGTCGGGATTATTTTTTTGTTAAAATCGTAGAAATACTTGGCTGTTTCGGGGAATTGATGTATATTTGCAATTCATTAGATAGCGTTTGATTATGGCAAGAAAATTATATCCTATAGGAATTCAGACATTTGAACGTATCCGCAAGGAGGACAAGTTCTATGTGGACAAGACGGAATACATCTATCGTATGACCCATACCGATGGAACGTATTTCTTCCTGAGCCGACCACGCCGTTTCGGCAAGTCGCTGCTGGTTTCCACTTTTCAGAGTTATTTCGAGGGTAAGAAGGAACTCTTCGAGGGGCTTGCCATCGAGAAGCTGGAGAAGGAGTGGAATACTTATCCCGTGCTGCACTTCGACCTGAGCAAGGGTAAGCATATGGAGAATGAGCAGCTGGAAGAGTATCTTGGCTACCTCTTGGAAGATTATGAAAAAAAGTATGGTATAGAAAATCACCGTAACGGAAACAATAATAGATTCAATGACTTGATAGAAGTGGTTTACCGGAAAACGGGCAGGCAGGTGGTGGTGCTCATTGATGAATATGACGCACCATTGCTTGATGTGGCGCATGAGAAGGAGAAACTCGATGACCTTCGTAACACGATGCGTAACTTCTATAGTCCTCTAAAGGGAAATGAGTCAATGCTCCGTTTCGTCTTCATGACTGGCATCACGAAGTTCTCGCAACTCAGTATCTTCAGCGAGCTGAACAACATTAAGAATGTGAGCATGAAGTTGCCTTATGCTGGCATCTGTGGCATCACCAAGGAGGAACTGCTGACCCAGATGAGCGATGATATTGATGAGTTGGCTGAGAATTTGGAACAGAGCAGAGAGGAGACCATCGAGGAACTGAAAAGTCATTATGATGGCTATCATTTCTGCTGGCCTTCGCCTGATGTCTTCAATCCTTATAGCTTACTAAATTGCTTTGCTGATGGAGAAATTGATTCTTACTGGTTTGGAACCGGTACACCTACCTATCTCATCAATATGATGAGACAGTATGATTTCCTGCCTGCAGACCTCGGCGAGACCATAGAGGTGGGCAAGAAGGACTTTGATGCCCCCACAGAAACGATGACCACCATCGTACCTTTGCTCTATCAGAGCGGGTATGTCACCATCAAGGGATATGACAAACCGACAAAGTTGTATCAGTTGGCATTGCCTAACCAGGAGATTAGGGTGGGGCTGTATGGTAGTCTCTTGCCTCATTATCTGACGGATAAGTCGGCGAAGGCTAACACGACCATCGCCAAGATGTCGGTATTGGTGAAGAAGGGGGATATGGATGCTGCCTTCTGCCTGCTGAACGACTTTTTGGAGACGGTGCCTTACTGCGACAATACCCACTACGAGGGGCATTGGCAGCAGACGCTCTACATCATGTTCGCCCTGCTCACCAACTATAGCATCCTAGTGGAACCGCATACGGCGAAGGGCAGAATCGATATCACGATGGAGACGGATGATACCATCTACGTGATGGAACTGAAATTCAACAAGAGTGCCGAGGAGGCTCTCGCCCAGATTGAGGCAAAGCACTATGTCGACGCCTTCAAGATGAGTGGCAAGAAGGTGGTGAAGATAGGCTTGAACTTTTCCGTGAAGGACGAGGTGAACTGCCTGGAATGGAAGATAGGATGACAAGGGGATGAAATAATTAATACCAATAATACCAACTAATACCAGCGAAAACACAAGATTAGAAAATAACTTTTTTAGAAATACAACATGGGTTGTTGCCAAGCTCTATGAAGCTTGGCAACAACTTCTATGTGTACCTACATGTAATAATTCTATGATTTAGAAATGGATATTCGACCGACTGATGGCTTTAGTCGGTCTTCTGCTGCTATGGCCTGTCTTGCTGGTTATGGCTATATTAATTCGTGTGAAAATATAAGTTAGAGAAAAATATAAAAGATTTTACAATGGATAAGGAACGCAAAACGATTTATCTCTGCCTCGCCCACATGAGCGAGGATGGTATGGAACAGAAATACGTGAAGTAGGCTTTCGATACCAACTGGGTGGTGCCGCTGGGACCTAACGTGAACGGATTCGAGGATGACTTGAAAGCTTTCGTGTCAAAGAACAGCGACGGCACCGACTTGCAGAAGGAGGTGGTGGCACTGAGTGCTGGAACTGCCGCCGTTCACCTAGCCTTGTTAGCTTGCGGCGTAGGTCCTGGCGACGAGGTGTGCGTGCAGAGCTTTACCTTCTGTGCTTCCTCGCACCCTATTTGTGATGATTTCTACCGACAAGGCTGTGAACCCTACCAACGTGATGGCGAGAAACTCTATGAAGAGGTGCTCAACGGCAAGGAGGTGACGCTCCCTACCTTCCACAAGAAAATCAAGATTGCGAAGGTGCGTGAGTATGACTATGCCGATGTATGCAAGGAACTGGACGAACTGTCATGCATAGCCCAGACCTTCGACGACATGAAGATAGTGGGCAAGATGAAGCGAATCGTTCCTGAGTACAAGAGTCAGCATTCTAAATACCAGGCGCTGGATAAATAACGGAATACCAAGCTTCGGAAAGATAAGCTGGTAGATAGGAATAAGATATTCCCGGCTCTGAGATTCTATGGAATCTCTGGGTCGGGATTATTTTTTTGTTAAAATCGTGGAAAAGCTTGGTTGTTTCGGGGATTTGATGTATATTTGCAATTCATTAGATAGCGTTTGATTATGGCAAGAAAATTATATCCTATAGGAATTCAGACATTTGAACGTATCCGCAAGGAGGACAAGTTCTATGTGGACAAGACGGAATACATCTATCGTATGACCCATACCGATGGAACGTATTTCTTCCTGAGCCGACCACGCCGTTTCGGCAAGTCGCTGCTGGTTTCCACCTTCAAGAGTTATTTCGAGGGCAAGAAGGAACTCTTCGAGGGGCTTGCCATCGAGAAGCTGGAGAAGGAGTGGAATACTTATCCCGTGCTGCACTTCAGCCTGGCTGGAGGCAAACATATGGAGAAGGAACAGCTGGATAGATACCTCTTATATATATTAAAGGAAAATGAGGATAGGTTTGGAGTAGATTGTGATTCTCCAGATCCGAACGTCCGTTTGCTCAACTTGATAAAAACTGTTACAGCAAAGACTGGTAAGCAGGCGGTGGTGCTCATTGATGAATATGATGCACCGCTGCTGGATGTGGCTCATGAGAAGGAAATGCTCGATGTCTTGCGCAATACGATGCGCAATTTCTACAGTCCTTTGAAAGATTGCGAGTCAATGCTTCGCTTCGTCTTCCTGACGGGCATCACGAAATTCTCGCAGCTTAGTATCTTCAGCGAGCTGAACAATATCAAGAATGTGAGCATGAACGAGCCTTACGCCGGCATCTGCGGTATCACCAAGGAGGAAATGCTTACACAGATGAGCGATGATATCGACGCTCTTGCCGAGCATCAGGAACTTAGTAGGGAGGAAACCATCGAGGAACTGAAAAATCATTATGATGGCTATCATTTCTGCTGGCCATCGCCAGATGTCTTCAATCCTTACAGTCTGCTCAATTGCTTTGCCGATGGCAGAATGGATGACTACTGGTTTGGCTCGGGCACTCCTACTTATCTAATCAACATGATGAGAAAGTATGATTTTTTGCCTGCAGACCTTGGCGAGACCATAGAGGTGGGCAAGAAGGACTTTGATGCCCCCACAGAAACGATGACCACCATCGTACCTTTGCTCTATCAGAGCGGGTATGTCACCATCAAGGGATATGACAAACCGACAAAGTTGTATCAGTTGGCATTGCCTAACCAGGAGATTAGGGTGGGGCTGTATGGTAGTCTCTTGCCTCATTATCTGACGGATAAGTCGGCGAAGGCTAACACGACCATCGCCAAGATGTCGGTATTGGTGAAGAAGGGGGATATGGATGCTGCCTTCTGCCTGCTGAACGACTTTTTGGAGACGGTGCCTTACTGCGACAATACCCACTACGAGGGGCATTGGCAGCAGACGCTCTACATCATGTTCGCCCTGCTCACCAACTATAGCATCCTAGTGGAACCGCATACGGCGAAGGGCAGAATCGATATCACGATGGAGACGGATGATACCATCTACGTGATGGAACTGAAATTCAACAAGAGTGCCGAGGAGGCTCTCGCCCAGATAGACGCAAAGCACTATGCCGACGCCTTCAAAATGAGCGGCAAGAAGGTGGTGAAGATAGGCTTGAACTTCTCGGTGAAGGACGAGGTGAACTGTCTGGAATGGAAGATAGGATGACAAGATCTTATAGTCCTGTATATTTCCTGATAGCCTTGATGAAGGTATCGCCATATTTATTGAGCTTGAATTCTCCGATACCACTGATCAGGCTCATGGCATTCTTGGTGGTAGGTTTCATTCTTGCGAGTTCATGAAGGCTCTTGTCGCTGAGTACGATATATGGAGGATAACCCTGTTCGTCGGCAAGGTTCTTGCGTATCTTTCTGAGGTGTTCAAAGAGCCCTTTGTCTTCCACGCCTTTCGAGTCTTCCTGGAAGATGACACGTTCGGCATGCACCTCAGGAATGAGATTTCCCGGCTGGGCGATGGCGCCCTTCCTATTGCGTACCGTTTTCTTTGGGCGGGTGGCTTTATCATCTTCTTCGATATAAGCCAGTGAAACATGGTGTTCTCCCTTCAGTACCTTCCAGCCTAAATCGGTAACCTTCATGTAGTTGTGGTTGTTGTAGGCAATCTCGAAGAATCCCATCTGCAGCATCTGCAGCAGATAAGCATTCCAGTCCTTAGATGTTGTATCCCTGCCCACACCGAAGGTTTTCATCTCGTTGTATTTGTTTTTCACAACTGCAGAAGAATGCATGCCTCTCAGAATCTCGATGCAAGTACCTACTGCAATATGCTCACCCGAACGGACCACGGCACTCAGGGCTTTCTGGGCTCTGATGGTGCCGTCGAAGGTGCGTGGAGGATTCTTGCAAACATCACAGTTGCCGCAGTTGCAGGATGATGTCTCGCCAAAATAATTCAGCAGAATGCGTCGTCGGCATACTCTCGATTCGGCATATTCCTCCATGCGGCGCAGTTTCTCCATGTTCACATCACGCTGTCCGCTTTCTTCACAGAAAGAACGGAGGGTGATGATGTCGGCCATCGAATAGAACAGCACGGTATCTGATGGTGCTCCATCTCTTCCGGCTCTACCTATTTCCTGATAGAAACTCTCTATGCTTTTAGGCATATTATAGTGGATTACCCAGCGCACATTACTCTTGTCGATGCCCATTCCGAAAGCGATGGTTGCACATACCACCTGAATCTGGTCCATCTTGAACCGCTCCTGTACTGATGCTCTGGTCTGGGCAGTCATTCCGGCGTGATAGGCTGCGGCATTGATACCCAGATCGATAAGTTCCTGAGCTACCATTTCGGTGTTCTTGCGGGAGAGACAGTAGATGATGCCTGCTTCTTCCGGATGATTACTGATGAAGCGGGTGATGTATTGGAGCTTTGCCTTTTTGGTGCTCTCCTGTCTTACGGTGAGGGAGAGGTTGGGGCGGTCGAAACTGCTTACGAACGTCTGCCCATTGAGATGAAGCTGGCGTATGATATCTTCGCGCGTTATCTTGTCGGCTGTAGCTGTGAGCGCCATCACCGGGATATTGCGGAAATTCTCGTGCAGCATACCGAGTTGCGAATACTCCGGACGGAAATCGTGTCCCCACTGGCTGATACAGTGGGCCTCGTCAATGGCAAAGAGCGAAATCTTGATGTTGCTGAATAAATAAGGTATCTCGCTGATGAGTTTTTCGGGCGAAACATAAAGAAGTTTCAGTTCTCCCTTCTCGCATCGGCGGCGGATGATGAGTTCATCGGTCGTGTCGTTTCCACTGTTCAGTGCCTCTGCCGGGATACCGTTTGCCTTGAGCGCCTCCACCTGGTCGTGCATCAGACTGATGAGCGGTGAAATGACCACAGCGGTACCTTCCATTGCTAATGCGGGAACCTGGTAGCACAGACTCTTACCACCACCAGTCGGCATGAGAACCAGACAGTCGTGTCCCTGCATTACCTCTCTGATAATCGCTTCCTGGTTGGGGCGGAAGGAATCGTATCCAAAATAGCTTTTTAATATCTCGTTTATCTGCATGATTGCTGTTTTATGATTTCTGCCTTTACCGGCATGTTTTTGTTTTGATTTTCATGCAAAGGTAATGAATAATCTGCATAAATAAAAGTTTTCTCCAAGAAAAAGTGCATATTTCAAGTAAAAAACTTTGCAAAGAGCGAAAAACAGGAGGAAAAGTTTGGTATGTGGAAAAAATGTATTACTTTTGCATGGTAAATACAGATAAAAATGGCAAAATGTAATGTAAACACTCAAGAGCGATTTGCCGATATCCAGATGCTCCGTTATGAGCTGAAGGGTTTCGAAAACCTATCGCTCACACAGAAAATTTATATTTATTGCTTGTCGAAGGCAACCCTCTTGGGACGAGATATCACCTTCGACCAGCAGGGCAAATACAACCTGCGCATCCGTAAAACCCTGGAGGCTGTATACCTTCATTACGAGGGTAATCGCGAAAGCGAAGATTTCAAGGCTTTCGAAGTTTATCTGAAGCGTGTCTGGTTTGCCAGCGGCATCCATCATCACTATGGATGTGAAAAGTTTGTGCCAGGATTTTCAGAGGAATCTTTCTATGAGATGGTTGGGGCTGTAGCCGATGAATATCTGCCTCTTTCCAAGGGACAGAGCAAGGAAGATCTGTTGGGCATTCTGGTGCCTGTCATCTTCAATCCGGAAGTTATGCCTAAGCGCGTGAATCAGACGGATGGCGAAGATCTGGTGCAGACTTCAGCCTGCAATTTCTATGAGAATGTTTCTCAGGCAGAAGTTGAACGTTTCTATGCCAGGATGAAGGAAGATGGCAACGAACAGGCACCTTCGTATGGACTGAACTCTAAACTGACCAAGCGTAATGGTGAACTGGTGGAGCTGAAATGGACAGAAGACGGCCTCTATGGCGCAGCTATCAAGGAGATTGTTTCCTGGTTGCTCCGTGCTCAGAAATATGCAGAAAATGAGGAACAGAAACATCTCATCGATCTCCTGGTGAAGTATTACCGAACAGGCGATCTGAAGGATTTCGACCGTTACAGCATCGCTTGGGTGCAGCAGCACGAGGGAATGATTGATTTCATCAACGGATTTATCGAAGTGTATGGCGATCCGCTCGGACTGAAAGGTACTTGGGAAGGCATCGTAGAATATAAGGATCTTGAAGCAACGAAGCGCACCCAGACCATCAGTCAGAATGCCCAGTGGTTTGAGGACCATTCACCTGTAGACCCACGTTTCCGCAAGCCGGAGGTGAAGGGTGTTACAGCCAATGTCATCTGTGCGGCGATGTTGGGTGGCGAGGAATATCCAGCTTCTGCCATCGGCATCAATCTTCCGAATGCCAACTGGATCCGTCAGGAATATGGTTCTAAGAGTGTGACCATCGGTAACCTGACCGAGGCATATAACAAGGCAGCTCAAGGCAATGGTTTCCGCGATGAATTCGTTATCGACGAGGATACCATCAGTCTGATGAACCAGTACGAGGATATTACAGATGATCTGCATACCGACCTGCATGAGTGTCTGGGACATGGTAGCGGACAGCTCTTGCCTGGTACCGACCCTGATGCACTGAAGGCGTATGGCAGTACGATAGAAGAGGCGAGAGCCGATCTTTTCGGACTCTATTATGTAGCCGACCATAAATTGGTAGAACTGGGTCTGACTCCGAATGATGAGGCATACAAGGCTCAATATTACGGTTATCTGATGAACGGTCTGCTCACCCAGACCATCCGCATCAAGGAAGGCGACAAGATAGAGGAAGCCCACATGCGCAACCGTGCGCTGATAGCCTGGTGGGTGATGGAACATGCCGAGGGTGCTGTGGAACTGGTGAAGATGGATATGAACTATGCTTCTGCCGAGGATGCTTTGAAGGACAGCGAGGGCAATATCATTACGACGAAGACTTATGTGAAGATTAATGATTATGCCAAGCTCCGCCATCTCTTCGGTGAGTTGCTTGCTGAAATTCAGCGCATCAAGAGTGAGGGTGATTTCGAGGCTGCCCGCCTGTTGGTAGAGAAGTATGCCGTGAATATTGATCCGGAATTGCATCGCGAGATACTGGCAAGATACAAGAAACTGAATCTCGCTCCATACAAGGGATTCATCAATCCGAAGATGACGCTGGAGATGGATGAAGAAGGCGAAATTACAGACGTAGTATTGGATTATGAGGAGAGCTATGTCGACCAGATGTTGCGCTACTCTGATGAATACGGAACGCTTTAGAAAGTTAATAGTTAAGAGTTGATAGTTTATAGGGCAATCTTGCTATACGGCACCCTGCTATACGGCGAAGCCGCTATAAACTGTTAACTATAAACTTTTAAAATGATGATAGATAATAAGAACGAGGAATTTCCGATAGTAGATGAAATGGGCAACATCCTGGGCGCTGTTACCCGCGGTCATGCCCATGACGGAAGCAAGATATTGCATCCGGTAGTTCATCTGCATGTATTCAACAGCCGGGGTGATCTGTATCTGCAGCATCGTCCAGCCTGGAAGGATATCCAGCCGGATAAATGGGATACAGCCTGCGGCGGTCATGTTGATTTAGGCGAAAGTGTGAGTCAGGCTTTGCATCGCGAGGTAAGGGAAGAATTGGGTATCACCGATTTTGAACCGGAATCTCTTGGGCATTATGTCTTTGAGAGTCAGCGGGAAAAGGAACTGGTTTATGTACATCGCTGTGTATATGATGGCGAAGTGAAACCGAGCCAGGAAGAATTGGCCGGTGGCAGATTCTGGACCAAGGATGAAATCAGCGAAAACATCGGCAAGGGTGTTTTCACTCCGAACTTCGAAAACGAATACCAGAAGTATTTCATGTAATGACGAAATTAGCCATAAAAATACGTCCCGACGTAGCATTTGCTGCATCTGGACGTATTTTTTTTGTATGTCGGGACGCAGCAAATGCTACGTCGGGACGTATTTTCAGCAGGGTTGTGGCCTGTTTCTGACCGCATCTGCAGAAGCGTTAAATCTCGTAGATACCCTTGAGTGCGCCTCTTGCAATTTTCTCGAAATCTTCACCGAAGTCGCAGAAACGGAGAACCGCATTAGAGACAGCATGTTTTATTCCCATGTTGTCACCCTGCAATGCTGTGGCAGCCTGATCCAGGAATTCGTTGATGCCACGCTCGTTAGGCTCTTTTCCATTGGCAAAGAGACGGGCAAGGAGCTGGAAACCGGCAATCTCATAGAGTGGCTTATCACTTGCTATCCACTGGTAGGCGATGACAGGCGCATAATCTACGTGCTGCAAAAGGTTGAAGGCAAGCATCTCTGCCATCTCCTGACTCTGTACCTGTTCCATCCATAAATCTGTGATTTCCGGAAGCATCTTATCGGCAGGCATGATGAGTGTAGCCAGAATCTTGCACTCCCGGATATCTTCCTTCCACAGTTCGATGGCGAGGTCATAGTCTTTGCCATATTCCTCAGCCATCTTTTTCAGTTCATAGAATGGTACGCCCCAATTCAGTTTATATCCCAGTCCCTTATCGCGCATAGATTGCGATCCCGGACCGTTCATCAGCAAGCGGAAGCTTCGCTTGATAGTCATCAGTTTCTGATGTGTTTCTTCGTTCATTATATTTAGAATAAATTATTAACTAGATTATAGTTTCATTATTTTACAGAACATTCCTTCGAACTGTTCCTCTATATTTGCAGGATTATGCTTGAAGATACCGAAGATGGCACTTCCGCTACCACTCATCGCTGCATATACGGCACCCAGGTTGTACAGCTTCTGTTTGATTTCAGGCAGTTCCGGGTGCATCTTGAAGATAGGTGCCTCAAAATCGTTGACAAGTTCCTCTTTCCAAGTCTCGATAGGCTGGCGTACAATGTCGCGGCAACATTTGGCTGGTGCCTGTGGGGTGATGGCTGCATAAGCCTCTTTGGTGCTGACGGCAATATCATCGCGCTTCACCACAACCAGATGATAGCCCCTCAGATTATCGCCAGGACCACTTACCGGCATCAGTTCTTCGCCGATACCTTCTGCATAGCATGCAGTGTCACCATCTTCGGGGTCAGCAGAAATGAAGTAGGCACAGTCTGCGCCCAGCTTGGCAGCGTATCTTTCCATCTCCGAATTACCGATATTGAGGCGGAAACGCTCGTCCAACAAACGAATCATGAAGGCTGCATCGGCAGAACCGCCACCCAAACCTGCCTGCGAGGGAATACGCTTCACCAGGTGAGCATGGATGCGTGGAATCCTGAAGTCGGCAGCCAGGAGATTATAAGCTTTTACAACGAGATTGTTCTGTTCGTCGCAATCCACTGCGTTACCTGTAATCTTCAGATCACAAGGAACATCGCTAGGGAATTCATCGCTCATGAGCTTGATTTCAAGTGCATCGGTCAGCGGAATAGGGTAGAACACCGTTTCAAGATTGTGGTATCCATCTTTCCGCTTGCTAACTATATTTAAACCAAGATTAATCTTGGCGCAAGGAAATGTAATCATAACTTTTCAGTTTAAAGGGTTCGTTACTATTTCTTTTTCTTTGCAAAGATACGGAAAAATATCTAACATGGTGCATCTTTTACAGGATTATTTTTATCTGTAGCATTAAAAATATTAAAATAAGCCCTGTTTTGCAATATCTTTTGTATCTTTGCAATTACAAATTATTAATAGATTATGAAAAAAGGAGATAAAGTCAGATTCTTGAGCGAAGTGGGTGGCGGAAAGGTTGCCGGCTTCCAAGGTAAAAATATTGTGCTCGTTGAGGATGAGGATGGTTTTGAGATTCCGATGCCTATCAACGAGGTGGTTGTGGTGGAGCAGGATGAATACTCCATGGGCAAGATGATTTCGGCTAAGATGGATGCGCAGCAGAAGGCTGAGGAGCATGCCAATACCGAACTGCATCAGGACAGCCGGAGTATCAAGGCTATCTTGAATGATCACGATGACGTGGATATGGATGTAGAGGAATATGATGCTGCCGACCGTGAGATAACCTTTGTGAAACCGGTTCAGGAACGTACGGGTGGCAACAAACTCAGTGCTTATCTCGCCTTTGTACCTATCAACATCAAGGACGTAACCAATACCCGTTTCGAGACCTATATGGTGAATGACAGCAACTACTATCTCCACTATACCTATCTCGTGGCTGAGGGAAATGCATGGACTCTGAAAGCAGAGGGAGAAATAGAACCGAACACCAAACTCTTCATCGAGGAATTCGGTCGTGAGGCTCTGAACGAGATGGAGCATATCGCCATCCAGATGATAGCTTACAAGAAGGACAAGCCATTTCTCCTGAAGCCGGCAACAGATGTTCAGTTCCGTCTCGATCCCGTGAAATTCTACAAACTTCATCTTTTCGAGGAGAACGATTTCTTCGAGACTCCAGCCTATCTCTTTACGATTGTAGAAAATGATGAAATAGCCCGTCCGCTGGTTATCGATTCCAAGCGTCTGAAAGAGCAGATGTATAAGGATGAGAAGGTTGTCGCCAACACCAGCAAGAAGAAGAGCAAGAAGGATGATGGTACCCTTGTGATAGATCTTCATGCGGATGAAGTGCTTGAAACAACTGCTGGAATGAATTCTGCAGATATTCTTCATTATCAGATGGATATCTTCAAGAAGACCATGGAGGAATATAAGAAAAAGAAGGGACAGAAAATTATCTTTATTCATGGAAAGGGCGAAGGTGTGTTGCGCCAGACTCTCATTCATGAGTTGAACTATCGCTATAAGAGTTGCACCTATCAGGATGCTTCTTTCCAGGAGTATGGCTATGGTGCTACACAGGTAACAATAAAGTAATTTATTATGAAGTACGGATTTATTAAGGTAGCTAGTGCCATCCCTGCCGTAAAGGTGGGGAATGTCATTTTCAATACCCAGCAGATAGAGGAACAGATAGCGCTGGCTGAGGGAAAGGGTGTAGAGATCATTACATTTCCGGAACTCTCTGTTACGGGCTATTCCTGTCAGGATCTCTTCCGTCAGCAGATGCTTCTCGAATCATCTGAGCAGGCGGTGATGATGTTGCTCGATTTCACACGCAAACTCGATATCATCTCTATCGTGGGTGCGCCGGTGATAGCGGGCGACTTGTTGCTCAATTGTGGTATCGTTATCCAGCATGGACAGATTCTCGGTATTGTACCGAAGACATATCTTCCAAACTACAGCGAGTTTTATGAGAAACGCTGGTTTGCTTCGGCTCAGGACCTGAGAGATTGCGAAGTCCGTTATGCCGGACATAAGGTGAAACTGACGCCTGATGTTCAGATTTTTCAAACTTTCGATGGCGTACAGTTTGGTGTGGAAATCTGCGAAGATGTATGGGCTCCTGCTCCTCCTAGCAACAAACTGGCGCTAGCAGGAGCAGACCTGATTTTCAATCTTTCTGCAAGCGACGAACTCATCGGAAAACATCATTATCTGAAGAGTCTGCTCAGCCAGCAGAGTGCCCGTACCATGACCGGATATATCTACAGTTCCTGCGGATTCGGTGAGAGTACGCAGGATGTGGTTTATGGCGGAAATGCCCTGATTTATGAGAATGGAGTTTTACTTTCACAGAGTGAACGTTTCTCTATTGAACCGCAGATGGTTATCTCACAGATAGATGTAGAGAAACTCCGCTCTGAGCGTCGTACGAATTCTACTTATGTAAATGCCCAGCGCAATATTAAGTATTCTGTTCTCGGCGGTCAGTTCAATATCCGTAATATCGAAGCCGATCCTACCGAAAATGAACGCGATTTTGTGTTGGAACGTGAGGTGAATCCTCATCCGTTTATTCCTACCAGCAGCGATATGAATGCCTCTTGCGAGGAAATTTTCAATATCCAACTCATGGGACTAGCCAAGCGTATCGTTCATACCCATGCCAAGACCGTAGTAATCGGTATTAGCGGCGGTTTGGATTCTACGCTGGCCTTACTCGTTTGTGTAAAAGCTTTTGATAAACTCAAGATGAACCGAAAGGGTATCGTAGGTGTCACTATGCCGGGATTCGGAACCACAGACAGAACCTACAATAATGCTATCTCGCTGATGCAGAGTCTTGGTATTACCATTAAGGAAATCAGCATCGCCAAGGCTGTAACCCAGCACTTTGAGGACATCGGTCAGGATGCCAGAGTGCATGATGTGACTTACGAGAATTCCCAGGCTCGTGAACGTACCCAGATTCTGATGGATTTAGCCAATAAGATGGGTGGTATGGTTATCGGTACCGGCGACCTTTCAGAGTTGGCATTAGGATGGGCTACCTATAATGGTGACCACATGAGCATGTATGGCGTGAATGCCAGCATTCCTAAGACCCTGATCCGTCATCTCGTAAATCATGTAGCAGAGAGTGGGGTAGACGAACAGAGCCGCATCACCCTTCGTGATATCATCGATACTCCTATCAGTCCAGAGTTGATTCCGGCAGATGAGAATGGAAATATCAAGCAGAAGACGGAAGATTTGGTGGGACCATACGAACTGCATGATTTCTTCCTCTACTATTTCCTGCGTTTCGGTTTCCGTCCTTCCAAGATTTACATGTTGGCAAAGAAGGCATTTATTGATTCCGAACTGGAGCGTGTAAAGATCAGTGATAATGATCCTGACAGCTATGATGAGGAGACTATCAAAAAGTGGCTGAAGACCTTCGTGCGCCGTTTCTTCAATCAGCAGTTCAAGCGCAGTTGTCTGCCAGACGGCCCGAAAGTAGGTAGCGTGAGCCTCAGTCCTCGTGGCGACTGGCGTATGCCTAGTGATGCTGCATCTGCCATCTGGCTGCAAGAGGCTGAAAATTTATAATACATGGCAGCGAAGTTTTAATAAAACGGGAAATAAAAAGTTAGGAGTCGGGGCGCTGTTCCAACTCCTAACTTTTTCGTTTATAATAAAATAATTATATAAAAAGTCTTTCTATTTTTGGGTAAAACATATTTTTTTTGTAACTTTGCGCCCAAAAGTAAAAACATTATAAAAATATTAAGATAATATGGCTAAGAAATTTGCCGAGCACAACGGTCTGAATTTGACTCAGACAAACAATGACGTACTAGCAGCGTGGGAGAAAAATGATATCTTCCACAAGTCTATCGACGAGCGTGAAGGCTGCCCTCAGTTTATCTTCTTCGAGGGACCTCCATCAGCTAATGGCCACCCGGGTATTCACCACGTGTTGGCACGTAGTATTAAGGATACATTCAACAGATACAAGACCATGAAGGGTTTCCAGGTTCACCGCAAGGCGGGATGGGATACCCACGGACTCCCTGTTGAACTCGGTGTCGAGAAGGAACTCGGCATCACCAAGAAGGATATCGACAACAAGGCTTCAGAGAAGTATATCTCTACAGAGGATTACAACCACAAGTGCCGCGAGAACGTGATGAAGTTCACCGCTGAGTGGCGCGAGTTGACCGAGAAGATGGGTTACTTCGTAGATCTCGATCATCCTTATATCACCTACGATAACAAGTACATCGAGACTCTCTGGTGGCTCCTCAAGCAGCTCTACAACAAGGGGTTGCTCTACAAGGGTTACACCATCCAGCCATACTCTCCAGGTGCAGGTACAGGCTTGAGCTCTCACGAGTTGAACCAGCCTGGCTGCTACCGCGATGTTAAGGACCTCACAACCACAGCCCAGTTCCTCATCAAGGATCCTAAGGCTGAGTGGACCAAGTGGGGCAAGCCATACTTCATCGCATGGACCACTACACCTTGGACTCTGCCATCAAACGTGGCTCTCTGTGTGGGTCCTAAGATTGACTATGTAGCCATCGAGACCTACAACCTCTACAATGGCGAGCCTATGACACTCGTGATGGCTGAGGCTCTGGTAGGTTCTTATCTGAAGGCAGACCAGGAGTGCAAGGAGGGTGATCTCCTGCCATTCGACAAGGAGAAGAAGCAGTGCCCATGGCGCATTATCGACCACATGAAGGGTACCGACCTCGAAGGCATGCACTACGAGCAGCTCCTGCCATGGGTAAAGCCGTGCGAGAAGGTTGATCTCTTCGCACCGGCTTTCGTAACAGAATATGCTGCTGCTCATCCTGAGAAGGTGTTCGCTTCTGAGGATGGTCGCGATCAGTTTGTAGAGATGGATAGCGAGGCTTTCCGCGTAATCCTCGGCGACTACGTTACTACCGATGATGGTACTGGTATCGTTCACATCGCACCTACATTCGGTGCCGATGATGCCAAGGTGGCTAAGGATGCCAACATCCCAGCGCTCTACCTTATTAATAAGAAGGGCGAGACACGTCCAATGGTTGACCTGCAGGGTAAGTTCTATCTCATCGAAGACCTCGATGCCAACTTCGTAAGCGCTTGCCTCAACAAGGAGGCATACGCTCATCACGCAGGCGACTACGTGAAGAATGCCTACGACCCACAGTTTAATGTGGATGGCGTTTGGGACAAGAAGGCTTCTGAGAAGGCTGAAGACCTGAACATCGTACTCTGCTACGAACTGAAGCAGGAGGGCAAGGCTTTCAAGAGCGAGAAGCACGTGCACAACTATCCTCACTGCTGGCGTACCGACAAGCCTATCCTCTACTACCCATTGGATAGCTGGTTTATCAAGGATACCGCCCGCAAGGAGCGCATGGTAGAATTGAACAAGACCATCAACTGGCAGCCTGAGAGCACCGGTACAGGCCGTTTCGGCAACTGGCTCGAGAACCTGAACGACTGGAACCTTTCACGTTCCCGCTTCTGGGGTACTCCATTGCCAATATGGCGTGACGAGAACCGTGGCGAGAAGTGTATCGGCAGTCTTGAGGAACTCTATGCTGAAATCGAGAAGTCTGTGGCTGCCGGTATCATGCAGAGTAACCCATTGAAGGAGAATGGTTTCGTTCCTGGCGACTACAGTCAGGAGAACTATGATAAGATTGACCTCCACCGTCCATACGTTGACAAGATTGTATTGGTTAACGAGGAGGGCAAGCCAATGTATCGTGAGAGTGACCTCATCGACGTTTGGTTCGATTCAGGTTCAATGCCTTACGCCCAGCTCCACTACCCATTCGAGGGTGAGATGGCCCGTGGCACAGAGGCAGACCGCGATGCACTCATCCACAGCACCTACGAGGGATATGCTATTCCTCCTAAGTTCTATCCAGCCGACTTCATCAACGAGGGCGTGGATCAGACCCGTGGATGGTTCTTCACTCTGCACGCCATCGCTACCATGGTATTCGATAGCGTAGCCTTCAAGAACGTAATCTCTTCTGGTCTCGTTCTCGATGCCAAGGGTAACAAGATGAGTAAGCACGTGGGTAACGTAACCAACCCATTCGAGATGATTGACAAGTATGGTGCCGATCCTGTTCGTTTCTATATGATGACCAACAGCGAGCCTTGGGACAACCTCAAGTTCGACCCTAATGGTGTGGACGAGACCCGTCGTAAGTTCTTCGGTACCTTATATAATACCTACAGCTTCTTCGCCCTCTATGCTAATGTAGATGGTTTCGATGCTGAGGCTGCTCAGGTGCCATTCGAGAAGCGCCCAGAGATTGACCGCTGGATTCTCTCTTCACTCAATACCCTCATCAAGGGCGTTGACAGAGAGTTAGCTGGCTATGATCCAACCCGCGCAGGCCGTCTCATCGATGCTTTCGTCAACGATGACCTCTCTAACTGGTACGTTCGTCTGAACCGTAAACGTTTCTGGGGTAAGGAGATGAGCGAGGATAAGCTGAGTGCTTACCAGACTCTCTATACCTGCCTGATGACTGTGGCTAAGCTGCTGGCACCATTCGCTCCATTCTATGCAGACGAGTTGTATCACGACTTGGGCGGCGAGTTGGAGAGCGTACATCTCGATAAGTTCCCTGTAGCTGATGAGGTTGCTATCGATGCCGACCTGGAGGAGCGTATGGCCATCGCCCAGAAGATTACTTCTATGGTATTGGCATTGCGCCGCAAGGTGAACATCAAGGTGCGTCAGCCACTCCAGCAGATCATGATTCCTGCAGTAGATGATGTACAGAAGGCACACATCGAGGCAGTAGCCGGACTGTTGAAGAACGAGGTGAACGTGAAGGAGGTTAACTTCATTGAGGGTCAGGGCATTCTCGTAAAGAAGGTGAAGTGTAACTTCAGAGTGATGGGTAAGAAGTTCGGCAAGCTGATGAAGGGTGTTGCTGCCCAGATGTCAGCGCTCGATCAGGACCAGATTGCAGCCTTCGAGAAGGCAGGCAACATCACATTGAATATTGACGGACAGGAAGCCGTGGTAGAGGTAGCCGACGTTGAGATTATCTCTGAGGATATTCCAGGATGGCTCGTATCTAACGAGGGCAATCTGACCGTAGCGCTTGAGGTAGAGTTGACCCCAGAATTGAAGAAGGAGGGTATGGCTCGTGAGCTGATTAACCGTATCCAGAACCTCCGCAAGGAGACAGGTCTGGAGATTACCGACCGCATCAACGTAACTGTGGCTCCTAATGAGGAGACTGACGCAGCCATCGAGGCATTCGCCGACTACATCAAGGGCCAGGTATTGGCAGACAGCATCGAAATCGGCGACAACGCAGGTGTTGAGACCGAGTTTGATGACTTTAAGTTGAACATTCTCGTAGAGAAGAATTAAATAGTTAGGAGTTAGGAGTTAGAAGTTAGGAGCATTTCCAAACTGCTTGCTTCTAACTTTCTAGCCCTTATTCCCTAAAAACATTAACAAATAACATAATAGATAACATCTATGGCTAACGAAAAACTACGTTATAGCGATCAGGAGCTCGAGGAGTTCCGCGCTATCATTGATGAAAAATTGAAGGTGGCAAAGCAGACTTATCATGATTGTATGGCTCAGCTGAACCACTCAGACAGTAATGATGTGGTAGATACATCACCAACCTACAAGGCTCTTGAGGAGGGTAGTGAAGCACAAAGCAAGGAAGAAATCATCCAGATGGCTCAGCGTCAGCAGAAGTTTATCAAGGGATTGGAAGCAGCTTTGGTTCGTATCCAGAACAAGACCTATGGTATTGACCGCGAAACAGGCGAGTTGATTCCTAAGGAGCGTTTGCGTGCTGTACCTCATGCCACTTTGAGTGTAGCTTCTAAGGAGGCTAGAAAGAAGTAATAAATGGAGAAAACAAGTAAAATTAAATACGGATGGCTCGTCACGGCAATGGTGGTTGTACTTCTTGTTATCGATCAGATTATCAAGGTGTACATCAAGACCCATTTTTGCCTTGGCGAGTCTGTTCGTGTTACTGATTGGTTTTATATCGAATTTGTAGAGAACAACGGAATGGCTTGGGGGATGTCGTTTATCGGCAAGTTCTGGCTAAGTCTGTTGCGCCTGGTAGCCATCTGTGCGTTGAGCATTTATCTGCATCGCATCATTAAGCGTGGTACCTATCGCTTGTTATACATCATTTTGGTGGCGCTGGTTCTGACGGGTGCAATCGGCAATATGATTGATTCCATCTTCTACGGACTTATCTTCACCGGTGCCTCACCTTATTATGTATCTTATCTTGTGCCTTTCGGCGAGGGGTATGCACCCGTGCTCATGGGCAAGGTGGTTGATATGTTCCGCTTTCCGTTCTTCACCTATACATGGCCTGAATGGTTCCCTTTCTGGGGTGGACAGCATGGTACATTCTTCGATCCTGTATTCAATTTTGCAGATTCCTGTGTATCAGTCGGCATCATTTCTCTCTTGCTTTTCTGTAGAAAAGAACTGGAAGCTCTCGGAGGTGGTGATAAGGAGAAGAAGGTTAAAGATTCTTCTTTTATTGAAACTGCTGAAGAAAAGATAAAGTCTCAATCTCAAGAAAATAAGGAGGACAAGTAATCATGAAGAAAGCTTTTCTTTATCTCTGTTGGATAGTAACCTTTTGTGCAGCCTTCGCTTCTTGCAAGCCTTCGCTGCCAAGAGATGTGCTCTCTAAAGGAAAGATGACGGATATTCTCTTCGATTATCATATCGCTCTTGCTATGGCGCAGAGCGAAGACGGTGGTAGTGAGAAGAATAGTCTGGCTTATCGCGAGGCTGTACTGAAGAAACATGATGTCACCTCGGCAGACTTCGACAGTTCGATGGTTTATTATATGCGCCATACAGAATTGCTGCATGATGTGTATAAGGATTTGGCTGAAAGATTGGATAAAGAGGTGGTTGCATTGGGTGGAAACAGTGCAGGAAATAGTGATTTTGACAATCTTACTGCTGTTGGCGATACTGCCAATATCTGGAAAGATGCTACTTCGATGGTATTCTCGCCTGATGAGGGCTTCAACAGTCGCAGTTTTAAAATTGAAGCTGATACTGCTTTCCATAAGGGTGACCGGTTCCGTCTTGATTTCGAATCGCAGTTTATCTTCCAGGATGGTATGCGTGATGGTATCGCTTTGCTGGCTGTTCAGTTCAAGAACGATAGTGTGGCACAGACTGTAATTCATATTCAGAGTGCTCAGCACTATAGTGTAGAACTCGCTGATAATGATAGCCTTGGAGTCAAATGTATAAAGGGGTACTTTATGCTGAATGAGGGTGGCTTCAGTTCTGATGCCGGTTCTTTGACGACTCTTAAACTGATGTTTGTCAATAAGATTCGTCTCATCCGTATGCATCCTAAAAAGGTGGCACCGGTTTCTTCTTCTGCATCATCTTCTGATTCGGCAAAAGTAGATACTGCTCGTAAGACCCGTATACCAGGTCCGAGTGTTCCAGCACGTCCGGATGGAGCTTTGGCACCTCCGACCAGTGCACCGGTTCCTATGCCTGATAAACCTATTCAGATGACGAGTAATTAGTCTGGATGTTTAAGATATGGCTGAAATGAGAAGATGCGGAGCCCATCAGGTGATATTGCCGGATGGCTCGATATTGCAGCAGGCTGTGGTAGAAATACAAGAGGGCAGGGTGGTGAACTACTTCGAGTTTCGAGAGGAGTTGCCGATGACTGAATGGTTAGGCGGCGAAATCCGGGTGGAACGCGATGAGGAAGGCATCCTCCGTGCCCTGTGGAACGGAAAAGTAATCAATAAACATTAAACATAAACATTAATAATATGTTAAGCGTAGATCAATTAGAAGACAAGTTGATAGACTTGGCATTTGCTGAGGATATCGGTGATGGCGACCACACAACTTTGTGTTGTATCCCAGAAGACGCCATGGGTAAGAGTCATTTGCTCATCAAGGAAGATGGCGTGTTGGCAGGTGTTGAAATGGCAAAGAAGGTATTTGCGCGTTTCGATCCTACCATGAAGGTAGAAGTGTTGCTTCAGGATGGAACCCACGTTAAGAAGGGTGACATTGCAATGATTGTAGAGGGTAAGACCCGTTCTTTGCTCCAGACAGAGCGTTTGATGCTCAATATCATGCAGCGTATGAGTGGCATTGCTACCATGACTGCTAAGTATGTAAAGCGTCTTGAGGGTACAAAGACTCATATCCTTGACACCCGTAAGACAACTCCAGGTCTTCGCATGTTGGAGAAGCAGGCTGTGAAGATTGGTGGTGGTATGAACCATCGTATCGGTCTCTTCGATATGATTCTCCTAAAGGACAACCACATCGATTTCGCTGGCGGTATCGATAACGCCATCGACCGTTGCCATGCTTATCTCAAGGAGAAGGGGCTCGATCTGAAGATTGAAATCGAGGTTCGCAGCTTCGATGAGCTCGACCAGGTATTGAAGCATGGTGGTGTAAATCGTATCATGCTCGATAACTTCTCTGTGCCTGATACTAAGAAGGCAGTAGACATCATCGCAGGTAAGTATGAGACTGAGTCTTCTGGCGGTATCACTTACGATACCATCCGCGATTATGCAGAGCAGGGAGTTGATTTCATCTCAGTTGGTGCCTTGACACATAGTGTGAAGGGCTTGGATATGAGTTTCAAGGCTTGCGAATAAGTGAAGAATGAAGAGGGAAGAGTGAAGAATTAAAATGCTCTTCTCTTTTTGTATATATAAACTTTGTATATATAAATTAAGGTATATTTATGAATAAGATTTTCGCTTCAGCCATAATGGCTGTAGCTATGTTGGGCAGTGTCTCTGAGGCTGAGGCATGTACCAACTTTATAGTAGGAAAAAAAGCATCGGTTGATGGATCTGTGATGTGTTCATATAGTGCCGATGACTATGGTATGTTCCAAAATCTCTGTCATTTTCCTGCCGGTAAGCATGCTAAGGGCGAGATGCGTAAGATTTACGATTGGGATACCAATAAATATCATGGTGAGATTCCGGAGGCTGCCGAGACCTATAATGTGATTGGCAATATCAATGAATGGCAGGTCACCATCGGTGAAACTACTTATGGTGGACGTGAGGAGATGGCTGATTCTACAGGTATCATGGACTATGGTTCACTCATCTATGTTGCCCTGCAGCGTAGTAAGACTGCCCGTGAGGCTATCAAAGTGATGACAACCATCGCCAATACTTACGGCTATAATTCAGAAGGCGAGACCTTTACCATCTGTGATCCGAACGAAGCTTGGATTATGGAGATGATGGGCAAGGGACCAGGCTCTAAGGGCGTGGTTTGGGTAGCTCTCCGTATTCCGGATAATGCAGTTTGTGCACATGCTAACCAGAGTCGCATCGGCAAGTTCAATATGAAGGACAAGAAAAACGTGATGTATGCCAAGGATGTCGTTTCTTTTGCTCGCAGTAAGGGATGGTATCAGGGCAAGGATGCTGATTTCTCATGGAAAATGGCATATGCTAAGCCTGATTTCTCAGGACGTCGTTTCTGCGATGCTCGTGCTTGGGCTCTTTTGAATCATTTCTATGATATGAGTCCTTATCTTGATTGGGCTTTGGGCAAGGATCCTAATGCGAAGGATATGCCTCTCTGGGTGGTTCCAAACAAGAAGGTGAGTGTTGCTGATGTTGAGGCTTGCATGCGTGACCATTATGAGGGTACACCTCTTTCTGTTGCTGATGGCACTGATATCGGGGGTGGTATCTGGCAGATGCCTTACAGGCCAACTCCATTGATGTTTAAGGTGGATGGAAAGCAGTGCTTCAACGAACGTCCGGTCAGCACCCAGCAGACTGGTTTTGTTTTTGTTAGCCAGATGCGATCATGGATGCCTAGAGAGATTGGCGGTGTTCTTTGGTTTGGTAATGATGATGCCAATATGGTAGCGTTCACACCAATCTACTGTTCTTCTACAGTTCGTCCTGAGTGTTATAACACGCCGGGAGCAGATGCTGTGAATTTCAGTTTCAAGAATGCTTACTGGGTGTGCAATATGACCAGCAATATGGTTTATCCTCGTTACAGCCAGATGTTCCCAACTTTGAAGGAGGTTCGTGATAGTCTGGATAACAGCTATTTTGCTGCACAGCCAGGTGTTGAGGCTAAGGCTCAGGAACTGTATGCAAAGAATCCACAGGCTGCAGTCAAGTATCTCAATGATTATGGTATTGAGAAGGCACAGCAGATGTTGGCGCGTTGGCAACAGCTCTTCCAGTTTATGGTAGTGAAGTATAATGACATGATTATCAAGCCAACCAAAAAAGATGGCAGTTTCGAGAAGACTCCTTATGGATTAGGTGCAACTCCTGTTCGTCCTGGGTATCCTGAGAAATATGCCAAGGAACTTATTAAGCAAACAGGAGACAAGTTCCTGGTTCCTGAAACAAAGTAACAATATTTATCATCACATAAAGAAAGCCGATTCAAGTATATTACTATACAAGAATCGGCTTTCCTGTTTTCTTGACTTACAATACTAAATAGTATTATAATTTTTAAAGTTACGTCTTTTAAAATCTATTACTTGAAGTATCTCTTGTAGAGACCTGCAAAACCTGCACAGTGGCGGGCTTCATCCTTAGCCATCTCATGAACGGTATCGTGGATAGCATCTGAACCCTGCTCCTTAGCAAGCTTGGCAATGCGGAACTTATCTTCACAAGCACCCTTCTCTGCTGCAATACGAGCCTCGAGATTGCTCTTGGTATCACCCAAAACCTCACCGAGAAGTTCTGCAAAACGAGAAGCGTGATCAGCCTCCTCATAGGCATAACGTTTGTAAGCCTCTGCAATTTCAGGATAGCCTTCACGATCTGCCTGGCGTGCCATAGCAAGATACATACCTACCTCGCCACACTCACCATTGAAATGGTCCTTCAAACCCTTGATAACGTCTTCATTAACGCCATCCTTAAATGCCTGACCGAGAACGTGAACAGTAGCAAATGTCATATCGTCATCTACTGCATCTTCCATCTCTTTGAACTTGCTGGCTGGAGCCTTGCAGATAGGGCACTTCTCTGGTGCTTCTGTACCTTCGTAAATGTAACCGCAAACGGTGCAAATAAACTTTTTCTTCATAATGTTTTTGTTTTAAATATTGTTGTATAATTATTGTCTTTAGAATTAGTGAACAGTCTCTGTGAGAGGTGACTTTACACCTTTTTTAGCGCATTCTGCACAGATTCCTCTGTAGTAGAGCTGTTCTTCCAATACGATGTTTCCTTCAATTTCCTTTCCTGGTTCCACCGTTGGAGCAGGTTCGCCGAAAAAGTCAATTACCTTGCCACAATTTCTGCAATAGAAGTGAACATGGCTTTTAATATTTCCATCATAACATACGCGATGTTCATCGATTGTGATCATCTGGGCCGCATTGTGCTCACTCAACATTCTGAGCGTGTTGTAAACGGTTGTCTTGCTCAATGTTGTGATACTCTCGGCTAATCCTTTGTACACATCCTCGATAGTTGGATGAGTGGGATGCTTGATGAGCCAATCCATAATGGCAATACGCTGGAGTGATGGTCGGATACCTTTCTCCACGAGTCTTTGATAGGCTTCTGTCTGCTTCATAATTACTTGTTTTTATAATTTCTTAATGCAAAGATAACCAATTCTTTTGTATCTGCCAAATGTTTTTGCAAAAATTCCAAAGTATTTTTGAATATTTTACAATTGCATAGTTGTTTTAAGATTTGTTGTGCAAAAAGGGAGAGTCTATGATTCGCTTTTGGAAATTATTGATACTAAAACCCTTTTGGAAAAAGTAATTCCCCGTCACGCTACTGGAGTGTTGTGGCGGGGAATCTTATTTAAAATAAACTTTATACGATGTTTCAGGCAATTATCTCAGGTCGATGACTTCAGCTCCTGGACATTCCTTGCTGTTGAAATTGAATGTGCTGTTAGAAACGCTCCTGGCTCTGAAGTTACTTACCGTGATGGTACTCCAGGTATTGCCCTGTCGCATCTTGACAACTGATGGAATATGTGTCTTTTTGTTGATGGTGATATACATTTCGGCTACAGAACGTTTCTGGTTATTGGCAACGAGATGTACTACATAGTTACTGCCTGCTGTCTTGAGCGTTGACTTATAACCAGTCTTATATATATTAATAAAGGTATAAGGGTTCATGGACATCTGCTGAGCCTGTGTAGGGTTGCTGACATTCACCTCGTTGGTTTTCTTTAGATAAGTCCACTGGGTCTTGCCGTTGAACCAGACGATGGCTTGCGGGGTACGGGCGTTAAACTTGTTGCCTTTGATGGCAATACTACCGCTTGCTGATCCATACTTAGAACTGCTCATATTGAAGTTGGCGCTAGCTCCACCTTTGTTGCCAATAACGGCAGCGGTCTTATCAAGTACCTGTTGCGCTGTCTGTGCCATGGCTCCGATGCTCATCATTGCAACGAAAGCCAATGCTAAAATCTTTTTCATTTTTATCTTTTCCTTTCTTTTAAGATTCTATGTTATATTATGTCTTCTAAAATTTCATACTCTATCATAAAGCCGTAAAAACGTCTTTTCTCTCTTAGACGTTTTCACGGCTTCAGGGTTTAATAATTTAACCTTTTCCAATATTATCTTCTTTCATACCCTTAGTTATTTACTAAAATTAAGAGTTTCGAAGTGCCATTAACAGATTATTAAGCTGGTTTTCATCCTGTATCAGTACCTCACGAGGCTTGCTGCCCTGTGCTGCACCTACGATGCCTGCAGCTTCCATCTGGTCCATCAGTCGTCCTGCACGGTTATAGCCGATACTGAACCGGCGCTGGATCATGCTGGTAGAACCCTGCTGTGAAAGAACAATCGCATGGGCTGCCTCTTCGAAGAACGGATCCAGTTCGCGGGCACTGATGCTGCCGCTTCCACCTGCGCTTCCTTCATCATTAGCTGGTTCTGGCAACTCCATAGGTTCGATAGGGCCAGGCTGTTCGCAGATATACTCGTTGATGCGCTCGATTTCAGGTGTATCAACAAAGGCACACTGTACACGTACAGGTTCGTTGCCGCAGAGATAGAGCATATCACCACGACCAATCAGCTGGTTGGCTCCTGTACGGTCAAGAATGGTCTTTGAGTCGATGGCAGATGTAACCTTAAAGGCGATACGGCCAGGGAAGTTAGCCTTGATATTACCCGTGATGATGCTGGTTGTAGGACGCTGGGTGGCAATAATCATGTGGATACCCACGGCACGTGCCAGCTGGGCGATACGGGCAATAGGAAGTTCTACTTCTTTGCCGGCTGTCATGATCAGATCACCGAACTCATCTATAATCACCACGATGTATGGCATATACTCATGTCCATCTGTCAACTTCAACTTGTGGTTGATATACTTCTGGTTGTATTCTTTGATGTTACGGGCTCCTGCCTTTTTGAGCAAGTCGTAACGGCTATCCATCAGTACACACAGACTGTTCAGGGTTCTAACCACCTTGGTTACATCGGTTATGATAGGTTCTTCCTCATCAGGAAGCGCAGCCATAAACTTGTTGGCAATACGGGAGTAGACGCTAAACTCCACCTTCTTAGGGTCGATGAGAACCAGTTTGAGTTCGTTTGGATGTTTCTTGTATAATAAAGAGGTGATGATGGCATTCAAACCTACAGATTTACCCTGTCCGGTAGCACCCGCAACAAGCAGGTGAGGAATCTTTGCCAAATCAACCATAAACACTTCGTTGGTAATGGTCTTACCCAAAGCGATAGGTAACTCCATCTTGGTTTCCTGGAATTTCTTTGAGTTTAAAGTACTTTCCATACTAACGATGTTCGCCTTTGCGTTAGGTACCTCAATACCGATGGTTCCCTTACCTGGGATAGGAGCGATGATACGGATGCCGAGAGCTGCCAGACTCAAGGCGATGTCATCTTCCAGATTCTTGATCTTAGAGATACGTACGCCTTCTGCAGGCTGGATTTCGTAGAGTGTGATGGTAGGACCAACCGTAGCACGGATGGTTTTGATCTGTACGCCAAAGTTGCCCAGCACCTCGATGATGCGGTTTTTGTTGGCGCGCTGCTCTTCCTCATCGATGGATACGCCGTCATCCTCATACTTCTTCAGAAGGTTGAGTACCGGATATTTATATCTGGTGAACGGCTCCTTCGGATTGATTGGAGTATTCAGTACTTCTGCATTGCTCAAGGTATTGCCTGTAGCCTTCTCGTCGGCTGTGGCTACAGAGATGTCCATACCTATATGCTCAGAAGCTGCAGCAGCCTCGGCAGCTTGCTTTTCCAATGCTTCCTGTTCAGCCCGTTTTGTACGGAGTTCGCGCTGACGTGCAATGAGTGACATATTCTCGTTCTGCGTGCCGTTGGCTATAGCGATGGTTTCATCTTTGTCTGTATCACCTTCTGTTCCTGTAGCTTCCTGTCCGTCTGCCTCTGGTTCAACAGACGTAGAAGGTATGTCCGGGGTTGCGAAAGTCTGGTCCGGATCCAGATTCAGGTCGATGACTTTGGCAGGTTCTTCTTCCTTATATTCTTCTTTCTCATCCTCAGTGCCAGCACCATATGCTGCGCTGGCGTATACCTCGTCGATAGCTTCCGTATCTTTCCTGTTCTTTCCATGGTTAGTAATCTCAAATTTCACCTTATTTGATATATAACCGATAGGGTTGAGTGCTTTTCTGATTACCGTAATGGTTTCAGTGGTGAGATAGGTGAGGAATGCTACCGCCACGAAGAAAAGAATGGCAGTAAGTCCTGGAGGACCCATGATGTTCTCCAGATTCTGCACGACATAGAGTCCGTGCTTTCCGCCCGGATTGAAGATGAGGCTTGGCATGATAGGTGCGATGAACTTGGCAAAGGTTACCGACATCCATAGCATGACCACAATCATGCAGAAGAACCATTTCCACAGGTTCAGCTTGTAGGCATGCATCATCTGCAATCCCACCATGATGACAAAGAATGGGAGCAAGAAGGCTGGAAATCCGAAATTGATGACAATGAGCCAATAGGATACAATGGCTCCCCAGGATCCGCAGTAGTTCTGAAACTGTTTTTCCGTGTTGGTCCATTCGCCCGGCTTCAGATTTTCGAGCAAACTCTGGTCATTGGCTCCTGTGTTGAGAAAGGAGATCATAGCGATGATGATAACCACAGCAATGACTACCAAGGCTAATCCTATGAAAAAGTCGGTGATAGTATTGTTGAAAATATACTGTAAACCAATAGCTTCGCTAAAGGTTTTGGTCTTTTTTTCAGTTCTTTTTTTAGCCATTTTATATATTTTTGAATAATTTATCTGCAAAATTAGCGAAAATAATTGAGAAAACAATTCTTTTTCTCATCTTTTTTTTCTAATTTTGCAACTTGTAAAGAATAAAAAGCATAATGAAGATTATTTTCACTAGTTTCGACAAGGCGGCAATCACGAATTTGCCAAGAGCTTTGTTTCCTGGCAAAATCGTAGTCGTTGATAAGCCTGAAGATACAGAAGCGGCTGTTAATGACCTACTTAGCCATTATATACTGGGCGTGGATACTGAAACGCGCCCATCATTCAAGCGTGGTCAGGCTTACCATGTTTCGTTGTTGCAGGTGAGTACACATGATACATGTTATCTCTTCCGCCTGCATCATACGGGCATGACTCCTGCCATCATTCGCTTGCTCGAAGATACCACCGTGCCAAAAGTAGGACTTTCCTGGCACGATGACTTGCTGCAGCTCCATAAGCGAGCTGTTTTTAAGGCTGGTTACTTTATCGAGTTGCAGGATGTTGCTAAGAACTTTGGTATCGCAGACATGAGTCTGCAGAAATTGTATGCTAACCTGTTTCACCAGAAAATCAGCAAGGCGCAACGGTTGAGCAATTGGGAGGCTAGCGATTTGAAGGAATCGCAGGCTCTCTATGCAGCTACAGATGCCTGGTGCTGCATTAATCTGTATGAGGAATTTAAGCGTTTGTCTACTACAGGCGATTACGAGCTCGATGAACTCAGGGTATGATATAAGGTGGTAAGGAATAGAAATTGATAATCGTAAGAAACTTCATATATAAAATATGTATAAAAGCGTATATTTAAAGAAAGGTAAGGAAGAATCGCTCAAGCGTTTTCATCCATGGATCTTCTCGGGTGCTATCCAGACAATGGATGAGGGCATAGAGGAGGGCGACATTGTGAGAGTGTTTACCCGTAGTGGTGAATTCATTGCTATAGGTCATTATCAGATCGGTTCTATCGCTGTACGTGTTCTTTCTTTTAGAGATATTGAGATTGATGAGGAGTACTGGTGTGCCAGATTGGATTCGGCATATAAGATGAGACTCGCTTTGGGTATTGCCGGTAATTCATCCAATACTACTTATCGCTTGGTCCATGGTGAGGGCGATAACTTGCCGGGACTTGTTATCGACTGCTATGGTCCTACTGCTGTCATGCAGGCTCACAGTGTGGGTATGCATGTTTGCCGCATGGAGATAGCCAAAGCTTTGAAGAAGGTGATGGGCGAAGCACTGGAGAATATCTACTATAAGAGTGAGACAACCTTACCATATAAGGCTGACCTCAGACAGGAAAATGGCTTTATACTGGGAGGTGATGCTGACGATGTTGCTGTCGAGAATGGACTGAAATTCCATATCGACTGGTTGCGTGGTCAGAAAACGGGTTTCTTCGTAGATCAGCGTGAGAACCGTTCGCTGCTCGAGCATTATGCCAAGGGTAAGAGCGTGCTCAACATGTTCTGCTATACCGGCGGCTTTTCTGTTTATGCGATGAGAGGCGGGGCTAAGGCTGTTCACTCCGTAGACAGCAGTGCCAAGGCGATAGAATTGACCAATGAGAATATTGCGCTCAATTTCCCTGGAGATGCACGCCATGAGGCTATCTGCGAAGATGCCTTCAAGTATCTTGATGAACATGACCAGCAGTATGATCTGATTGTTCTTGATCCTCCTGCTTTTGCCAAGCACCGTGCGGCTTTACGCAATGCGTTGAAGGGCTATACCCGCCTGAACGTAAAGGGCTTGCAGCGTATTAAGAAGGGCGGCATTCTTTTTACCTTCAGTTGCTCTCAGGTGGTTACGAAGGATCAGTTCCGCAATGCTGTGTTTACTGCTGCAGCGCAGGCTGGAAGAAAGGTTCGCATCTTGCACCAGTTGCACCAGCCTGCCGACCATCCTATCAATATTTATCATCCGGAAGGTGAATATTTGAAGGGATTGGTTCTCTATGTAGAATAACAAATGATTAAAGGATAGATAATGAATAAGTTCAAAACGTTTACAGCCTTGATGCTCTTGCTGACTATAGGATTTGCAGGATGTGGCAAGTCGGAAGCAGAACGTCATCGCTTGAGCAAGAAGGAAAAGGCTAGATTGGATAGCCTAGACCGTGCTGCGCTGAAGATAGCGGTGATGCCAACAATGGACTGCCTGCCAATCTTTCTGGCATGTGATGACAGTATCTTCCAGCAGCAAGGTGTAGACGTACATTTGCGTAGATATACTGCACAAATGGATTGTGATACTGCTATCGAGCGCAAGCGCGTAGAGGGAGCCGTGACCGATCTGATTCGTGCTCATCATATAGAGAAACGGGGTACTGCTTTGACGTACCCTATTTCTACCAATCTTTATTGGCAGTTTATCACCAATAAGCGTTCGCGTATATCCGAACTGAAACAACTGTCAGATAAGATGGTGGCAATGACCCGCTACTCTGCAACTGATTATCTGGCTACTTTAGCAATCGATAGCGGTAAGCCTAAATATGATGCTTATAAGGTTCAAATCAACGATTTGAACATCCGTCTGCGTATGTTGCTTAACAACGAGATGGATGCCATGTTGCTGCCAGAACCTCAAGCTACCAAAGCCCGACTTGAACAGCATGTAAAACTCTTTGACAGCAGAGATAAGAACTTGCAGTTAGGTGTTGTTGCTTTCCGCAAGAAAATACTTTCAGAGCCGCGCCGTAAAGACCAGGTTGCCAAGTTTATCAAGGCGTATAATATTGCTGTTGATAGCATAAACAGTCGTGGGGTACAGCATTATGCAAGTATCATCACAAAATATACGGGTGCCGATGCTAAAACCATCAGTAATCTTCCAAAACTTAAATATGAACACGCTATGGAACCAAGACGTCGTGACCTGGCTGTAGCACAAAAATAAGCGGCTTATGAAAAAAGAAGATTTTAGCTGGACAAAGTTTTCGCATGAAAATGTCACTATGATATCTAGAATAGAGGCAATTCGCAAGATTATTGACCAGGAAGTGGGTTTGGAGCCATGTCTGCCTGGAATAGCGGAAATTGAACAAAGATATGATGCTTTATATCATGATTATATAGATGGCAAACTTAAACATCGGGAACTTTATGATCTTGCTTCAGATTTGGATATGGATATAGACACGCTCTATAGTAAAATGCGCCACGAATGGATTTTGGCTAATGAGTCTACATTTGTTGCACTTTGCAAAAGAGCTCAGAATCTGACAAGTTTTGATGAGGTACAGGAAACCTTTGAGAAATTTGCTACAGATGAAGCTATGCTAAATTTGAGGGTAGACTTGTCTGAAGAACAGATAGACGAGGAAAGACAAAAGATACAAGAGCAGCTTAATGCCTATCGCAATATGGTGTTTTCTTATATTTTGACAACTGAAGAATGGAATGATGATTTTGTCAAGAATATTCTTGATATCATCGCTTCCGATTTGGTAGATCCATACACCATCAATATGATAGTTTCGGCTGTTTCATTGTCATGCTCTGTATTCTTTGATGCCCCTAGACTTGCAGTCTTGATGCGCTTAATCAAGTCTGACGACAGTACTTGCAGTGTTCGCCAGCGAGCTTTGGTGGGTTTCGTTTTCTGTGCAATAACCAATTCGGGTGAAAAACAGAAATATTGGGATTCTGCTGCTGGCTTGATCATGGATGATGAATTTTTGGCAGCCTGTGTTGATCTCCAACGCCAGATGCGTCTATGTCTTACAAGTAAAAAGGATAGCAAGGAGATGATGCATTCTGTGGTGAAGACCATGTTCACTTCTTTTACTCAGGATTTGGCAGAAAAGATAGACCAAACGGGTGAATTGGGACTTAATTGCTTCTCTGCAGATGGGGAGAATCCTGATGATGCCCTTAAGGGAGCCTTCGACTATATGTTAAATTCAGAAGATATAGGAGTTGATGTCTATTATCATCAGTTTGCCAACCAGAAGAGCTTCGGTCATTTCCATTCACTCTATAATTGGTTTGTTCCTTTCTATGTCCGTAATTCTACGCTCAAGAATGTTCGGGCTACGATGAAACAGCATCGCAATTTCATCAACAATCTCTTGAGAGGCGCCTCTATGTGTGATACCGATCTGTATAGCATCATTCTTTCATTGAATAATACATCTAAGGAATTTATTGAATCATTGGATGTTACCCCGGAAAATATGGTGTCTGGTCCTGTTTTTTATGACGAAGAAGATGAGGAGGAAAAAGAGCAGAATACCGAAGAGCCAGTAGAGGATGAGACTGATTCTACAGAAGCAAAGGATCCTGAAAATGTCACACTGCTTGATTCGGTAATGGAACATGAAGAGAATCTCTCTGAAGAGGAAAAGAAGAAACGTGCCATTAGGGTTCGTCATCGCTATGTGCAGGACCTCTACCGATTCTATACTCTCTCTCCAATGAGGAAGGCATTTGATAATCCTTTCGAAGTGCAGAAGGAAATTCCTTTCTTTACTACGGGACTGTTTGCTAAACCGGAATATGACAAGTATCGCCTGTCGCTGGCCCGTTTCTCTGCTAAAAGAGGTGACTATGCCTTTGTTAGCAAGATTTTGCGTAATCTGGAAAAATATACCGACGAAGAGCATATGATGCTTGCATTGGCATACAAATCGGAGGAAAAATATGATGAAGCGCTTGAACATCTCTATGTGATTAAGAAAACAAGCCCAACTTATAAGGCTGCCACGGAGTTGAAATTAGAAATAGAAGAAGAGATAAAAGACCCGGCGGCTTTAATAACATTGAATTGCTTGATTAAAGAAGAATCAGATGAGAGTAAGCAGTTTAAGCTCAAGCTGAAAAAGACCGATCTCTTATTGAAACTCCATCATTATAAAGAGGCTTTGGAATGGGCTTTCCAGATGGATGAACAGTATCCTAAGGAAGAACAGGTTGAATGCAGACTGGCTTTCTCTTTGCTCTTTTCTGAATCGGAAGGCGATAAAAACATTGACCATGCAATGGCTTTAATAGAACCTTATCTGCAAAATAGTGATGATAATGAAATCAGGGATATATTGAATTCTGACATGACAGATATGGATAAGGCTGATAAGGAACGCATGTTCATGAAAATGTTATCTGCGATGGTGAGCAAAGTTTCCAAGCCGCAAGACCACAGATGGGAGTCTATGAAATTTTTCTATTATGGACTCTGCGTTCTCGTGAAAAAGGGAGGAACTGCAGCTATCAGATTTTTGAATGAAGCATCTGGTCATGCAGCTTTTTCCCCTAAGGTAGATATAGATGCATTCGGCCTGCTCGAGATGGGAGATTGGCTCGATAATCGTGGTATTGCGCCTATAGAATTGGAATTTATAACAAAAAAAGTTTTCGAGGAAAGGAAAAAACAATAACGATGGCGGAGAATAATAAAAATAAGAATAAGGTACAGATAGATCCAACCTACGCCCATTTGCAGCCGCAGGCTGTGAATGTGGAGCAGGCGGTACTCGGTGCCTTGATGATAGATTCTGATGCCTTTTCGGTGGTGTCGGAGTTGCTCAAGCCGGATACTTTTTATGACCCGCGTCATAAGAGAATATATCAGGCTATCCAGGTGATGAACATGGAGGAACGGCCTGTGGATATCATGACTCTTGCCGATCAGTTAGCCAAGACTGGCGAACTGGATAAGGTGGGAGGAGCACAATATCTCATGGATATTTCTGCAGGCATGGCTTCGGCTGCCCATGTAGAGTCGCATGCCCGTATCCTGGCGCAGAAATATATGCAGCGCCAGCTGATTCATTATGCCGGCGACATCGAGACGATGGCGTATGAAGAAGGTGTGGATGTGGATGAACTGATGCAGAAAGCTGAAGGTGAACTCTTCCAGCTTTCGCAGAACAATATGAAGCAGGATTATACACAGATTGAGCCGGTTGTAAAGGAGGCCGTTGCCATCTTGCAGCGCGCCGCTCAGAACTCGGGTGGTCTTACCGGTATTCCTACGGGTTATCGTGGATTGGATGATATAACATCAGGTTGGCAACCGTCCGACCTTGTGATAATTGCCGGTCGTCCTGCCATGGGTAAGACTTCCTTTGCATTGAGTATTGCCAAGAATGTGGCGGTAGATTATGATGTGCCTATCGGATTCTTCTCTCTGGAAATGAATAACGTTCAGTTGGTGAACCGACTCATCTCGAATGTTTGCGAGATTTCGGGTAAAAAAATACTGAACGGACAATTGGAACAGCCAGAATGGGAACGGTTGGATAAAAAACTGAGAAAACTGACAGGTGCACCTATTTATATTGATGATACGCCTGGTCTTTCTGTTTTCGAACTCCGTACCAAGGCGCGCCGACTGGTAAGGGAAAAGGGTGTTAAACTGTTGATGATCGACTATCTCCAGCTGATGAATGCCAATGGTATGAAGTTTGGTAGCCGTCAGGAGGAGGTATCTACCATCTCCCGTTCGCTCAAAGGTATTGCCAAAGAGCTGAATATTCCTGTGCTTGCTCTTTCGCAGCTCTCCCGTAATGTAGAGAACCGTGAGGGTTTGGAAGGAAAGCGACCTCAGTTGAGTGACCTCCGTGAATCCGGTGCCATCGAGCAGGATGCCGATATGGTGCTTTTCGTTCACCGCCCGGAATATTATCACATCTATCAGGATGAAAAGGGTAATGACCTTCATGGTATGGCACAGATTATCATTGCCAAGCACCGTAAGGGCTCTGTTGGAGATGTTCTCCTGAACTTCCGTGGAGAATTTACCCGATTCCAGGATCCGCAGGATGCTGCAGCAGCACCTGTTGAGGAAGGTGGTGAGATTGTAGGCTCAAGGATGAATGGCGGAGGGCAGGATGGTAGTCCGCTACCACCGCCGCCTGCAGAGAATCTGCCTTTCTAAGGTTAGAGTTTGTCATTTTTTTCACTCAAAAACTGGCTTTTTCGCCAAATTCTTGCACAGGATTAACGTTTTTGGGTAAAAAATCCATAAGATTGTAGGAATTTGTTATCATTTCTATTAAAAAAGTTATAAATTGTTTGCTAGTATCAAATAAAAGTGTTACCTTTGCATGCGAATTTAAGAATATAACATAATAAGATAGATATGAGAACAACATTGTTGAACATTACAAGCATTATTATTCGACTTCGACTGCAGTTTGTGGGCGGAAGTGATAAGGTGTGCGTATAGTTCATCGCTTAAGATATTAAAAGCCTTTCTACACTTCCGTCTATGGAGTGGGGGAAGGCTTTTTACTTTATCTGATGCTTCTGCACGGATTACTATATAAACGTAGTGCGTTCTGAATGTGTAGCTCTTATATATAATAAGGTGTAAATTTAAAATTTTAAAGATATGAGTGACAGATTATACATTTTCGACACGACCCTCCGCGATGGCGAACAGGTTCCGGGATGTCAGTTGAACACAGTTGAGAAGATTCAGGTGGCAAAGCAACTGGAGCAGTTGGGCGTGGATGTAATTGAGGCTGGATTTCCTATATCAAGTCCGGGCGACTTCAATTCAGTGGTAGAAATCTCTAAGGCTGTAACCTGGCCTACTATTTGTGCACTTACCCGTGCCGTAGAAAAAGATATTGATTGTGCTGCTGAGGCTTTGCAGTATGCCAAGCATAAGAGAATCCATACCGGTATCGGTACCAGCGACAGTCATATCAAGTATAAGTTCAATTCTACCCGCGAGGAAATCATCGAACGTGCTGTAGCTGCTGTCAAGTATGCTAAAAAGTATGTTGAGGACGTAGAGTTCTATGCTGAGGATGCAGGCCGTACCGATAATGAATATCTGGCTCGTGTCGTAGAGGCTGTTGTCAAGGCGGGTGCTACTGTAGTGAACATTCCTGATACAACAGGTTATTGTCTGCCTGATGAATATGGTGACAAAATCAAGTATCTCATGGAGCATGTTGATGGCATTGACAAGGCACGCCTTTCTACCCACTGTCATAACGACCTCGGTATGGCTACTGCCAATACCCTGCAGGGTGTTTTGAATGGTGCACGCCAGGTTGAGGTTACCATCAATGGTATCGGTGAGCGTGCAGGTAATACTTCGCTCGAAGAGATTGCCATGATTCTGAAGTGTCACAAGCATATCGATATTGATACCAACATCAATACCACCAAGATTATTCCTACCTCACGCATGGTGAGCAGTCTGATGAATATGCCTGTCCAGCCAAACAAGGCTATCGTGGGTCGCAATGCATTTGCTCATTCTTCCGGTATCCATCAGGATGGTGTCTTGAAGAATGTTCAGACTTACGAAATCATTGATCCTAAGGATGTGGGATTGGATGACAATGCTATCGTATTGACAGCCCGTTCTGGTCGTGCTGCATTGAAGTACCGTCTCCATGTCAATGGCGTAGAGATTAATGATGAGGAGAAGCTCGACAAGATTTACAAGAAGTTCCTCCAACTGGCTGATAAGAAGAAGGAAGTTACCGATGAGGATGTTTTGATGCTTGCCGGTGCTGATTCTGCTGATAAGCATGGTGTTCAGCTCGACTGGTTGCAGGTTACTACAGGTAAGGGCGTGAAGAGCGTGGCAAGTATCGGTCTTGATATTGCAGGTCAGAAGTTTGAGGCTGCATCATCTGGTAACGGTCCGGTAGATGCTGCTATCAATGCTCTCAAGAAGGTCATCACCAAGGAGATGAACCTCAAGGAGTTCACCATCCAGGCTATCGACAAGGGCTCTGATGATGTGGGCAAGGTTCACATGCAGGTGGAATACGATGGTCATGTATATTATGGCTTCGGTGCAGATACCGACATCGTTACGGCTTCTGTTGAAGCTTATATTGATTGTATTAACAAGTTTAAGATTAGATAAACATATATATAACAAGAGATATTATGAATACATTATTCGACAAGATTTGGGACAAGCACGTTGTCCAGATTGTTCCGGACGGTCCTACACAGCTTTACATCGACCGTCTCTACTGTCACGAAGTAACATCACCTCAGGCATTCGCTGGTATGCGAGCACGCGGACTCAAGATGTTCCGTCCAGACCAGATTTTCTGTATGCCTGACCACAATACTCCTACTCACGATCAGGATAAACCAATCGAGGATCCTATCTCAAAGAAGCAGGTAGATACCTTGGCAAAGAATACCGCTGATTTCGGCGTAACTCACTTTGCCATGAACACAAAGGATAATGGTATCATCCACGTGGTTGGTCCTGAGAAGGGTCTTTCTCTTCCTGGTATGACCATCGTTTGCGGTGACTCTCATACTTCTACCCATGGTGCCATGGGTGCCGTAGCTTTCGGTATCGGTACTTCTGAGGTCGAGATGGTGATGGCTTCACAATGTATTCTCCAGAGCAAGCCAAAGTCTATGCGTATCAGCATCAACGGTAAGCTCAGCAAGGGCGTTACTGCCAAGGACGTTGCTCTCTATCTGATGAGCCAGCTCACTACTTCAGGTGCTACCGGTTACTTCGTTGAGTACAGTGGCGATGTAGTGAAGGATATGTCTATGGAAGGTCGTCTTACCCTCTGTAACCTCTCTATCGAGATGGGTGCCCGTGGTGGTTTCGTAGCTCCTGATGAGACAACATTCGAGTACATCAAGGGTCGTGAATATGCACCTAAGGGTGAAGAGTGGGACAAGGCTGTGGCTTACTGGAAGACCTTGAAGAGTGGTGATGATGCTGTATTCGACAAGGAGTTGACTTTCGACGCCAAGGATATCGAACCACGTATCACCTATGGTACCAACCCAGGTATGGGTATCGGCATTACCGGGAATATCCCAACTCTCGATGAGATTCCTGAGGAAGAGCAGGCTGGTTTCAAGAAGAGCCTCAACTACATGGGTTTCCAGCCAGGCGAGAAACTCGAGGGTCATCCTATCGATTATGTATTCTTGGGCGCATGTACCAATGGTCGTATTGAAGACTTCCGTGCTTTCGCTTCTCTTGTTAAAGGAAAGAAAAAGGCAGATGGCGTAACTGCTTGGCTTGTACCAGGTTCATGGTTGGTTGATAAACAAATACGTGAAGAGGGAATTGATAAGATTGTTGAGGCTGCCGGCTTCGAAATCCGTCAGCCTGGATGCTCTGCCTGCCTGGCAATGAACGATGATAAGATTCCGGCAGGCAAGTACTCTGTAAGTACATCCAACCGTAACTTCGAGGGTCGTCAGGGACCAGGTTCCCGCACCATCCTTGCCAGCCCATACGTAGCAGCTGCTGCCGCTATCACTGGTAAGATTACCGACCCAAGAGAGTTTATGTAATGTTAAGTGTTCAATGTTAAATGTTAAATTGAAATGAAACAGAAATTCAATGTAATTACATCAAACTGCATTCCTCTTCCTTTGGAGAATGTAGATACTGACCAGATCATCCCAGCCCGTTTCCTCAAGGCCATCGATAAAGAGGGCATGGGCGACAACCTCTTCCGCGACTGGCGCTACAATGCCGACGGAACTCCAAAGCCAGACTTCGTGATGAACGACCCATCTTACAGTGGTGTCATCCTCGTAGCTGGCAAGAACTTCGGTTCCGGTTCTTCCCGTGAGCATGCTGCCTGGGCTATCGCAGGTGCAGGCTTCCGTGTAGTCATCAGCTCTTTCTTTGCTGATATCCACAAGAACAACGAGTTGAACAACCTCGTATTGCCAGTAGTAGTAAGCGAGGAATTCCTGAAAGAACTCTTCGAGAGCATCGACAAGGATCACAAGACAGAGGTAAAGGTAGATCTTCCTAACCAGACCGTGACCAATCTTGCTACCGGCAAGAGCGAGCACTTCGAAATCAACGGCTACAAGAAACACTGTTTGGAGAATGGTTTGGACGATGTAGACTTCCTCGTTCAGAACCGCGACAAGGTTGAGGCTTGGGAAGCTAAAAACAAGTAATTATGAACGTTAACGCAAAGAGAGATAATTCCCGTATCAAGGAGATTGAGATCATGGACTGCACGCTGCGCGACGGCGAGCAGACCAATGGTGTCAGTTTCCTTCCTCACGAGAAGTTGATGATAGCAAGAATGCTGTTGCACGACATCAATGTAGATCGCATTGAGGTGGCTTCAGCGCGTGTGTCAGAAGGTGAAAAGGATGCTGTCGCTCGAATTTGCCGTTATGCTAAGACTATAGGTAAACTGGATTCCGTTGAGGTATTGGGATTCGTGGATAACAACAAGAGTGTGGATTGGATTGCTGAATGCGGCGGTCATGTCATCAACCTCTTGGCTAAGGGTAGCTACAAGCACTGCACCCAGCAACTCAAGATGTCGCCTGAGGAGCATCTCGCTCATATTAAGCAGACCATCGACTATGCTTTGAGCAAGGGATTCACCGTGAATCTCTATTTGGAGGACTGGTCGAGCGGTATGCGTGACAGTCGTGACTATCTCTTCATGATGATGGATGAGTTGGTAAAACTGCCTATCAAGCGCTTCCTTCTTCCTGATACGTTGGGTATTCTGAACCCATTGCAGTGTGTGGAGTATATGCGCCAGATGGTGCGCCGTTATCCGAATTCTCACTTCGACTTCCATGCCCATAACGACTACGATCTGGCTGTGAGCAACTCGCTGGCTGCCGTATTGAGCGGCGCCAAGGGTCTTCACGTTACCGTGAATGGTCTGGGTGAGCGTTGTGGCAATGCACCATTGGCAAGTGTTCAGGTGATTCTGAAAGACATGTTCGAGGCAAAGACCAATATTAAGGAAGACCGTCTGAACGATATTTCCCGATTGGTTGAAGGATATAGTGGCATTGCCGTGGCTCCGAATACTCCGGTAGTAGGAGACAACGTCTTTACCCAGGTAGCTGGTGTGCATGCCGATGGTGACAACAAGGACAAGCTTTATTGCAACGACCTGGTACCTGAGCGTTTCGGCAGACATCGTGAGTATGCGTTGGGTAAGAACTCTGGTAAGGCGAATATCGTGCAGAACCTCAATGAACTGGGATTGGAACTGACGCCTGAGCAGACCAAGGCGGTGACCAAGCGAATCACAGAACTCGGCGACCGCAAGGAACTGGTAACCCAGGACGATCTGCCATACATCGTGAGTGATGTATTGAAGCATGGAGCTCCAGAGGATAAGGTGAAACTGGTAAGTTACATGGTATCAACCTCATACGGTTTGAAGCCTATAGCCAGTGTAAAGGTAGAAATAGAGGGTAAGGAGTATGAAGACCAGAGCTCCGGTGATGGTCAGTATGATGCTTTCGTGAAAGCCCTCCGCAATATCTACAAGGTGAAGCTCGGCAAGACCTTCCCTAAGCTCGACAACTATCAGGTAACTATCCCACCTGGTGGTCGTACCGATGCCCTCGTTCAGACCGTCATTACCTGGCGTGAAGGTGACCGTATCTGGCGCACCCGAGGCTTGGATGCTGACCAGACAGAAGCTGCTATCAAGGCAACGCTGAAGATGATTAATATGTATGAGGCAGATAAGAGCGACGATCAGGCTGTTTCGCCTCGAAATCTTGATATGGAATAATATCTCCGAAGATTATGAAAATATCTCCGAAGATTACGAAATTATCTCCGAAGATTATGAAATTATCTCCGAAGATTATGAAATTATCTCCGAAGGTTATGCAAACATCTCCGAAGGTTTCTATTCAGCAGCACGCCCTGAAGGGGCAGAAGCTCCTAGCCCAGGGTAACACCCTGGGTATAAGATAGCATTTAGCAATGCGCCCTGTAAGGGCAAAAGCTTTAATCATTCAAAAAATAAACAATTAAAAAATCAGATAAGATGAAATTAAACATTGCAGTTCTCGCCGGTGATGGTATCGGACCAGAGATTATGAAGCAGGGCGTAGCAGTTATGCAGGCCATTGCAGAGAAGTTCAACCACGAGTTTACTTACAACGAAGCTATCTGCGGCGCTCACGCTATCGACGAGGTAGGTGATCCATTCCCAGAGGAGACCTTCAAGACTTGTATGGATGCTGATGCTGTACTCTTCGCAGCCGTTGGCGACCCACGTTTCGACAACAACCCTACAGCCAAGGTTCGTCCTGAGCAGGGCTTGCTCGCTATGCGTAAGAAGTTGGGCCTCTTCGCCAATGTTCGACCAGTGGCTACATTCGATTGCCTGCTCCACAAGTCACCATTGAAGGATGAACTCCTGAAGGGTGCTGACTTCGTAGTTATCCGCGAGTTAACTGGCGGTATGTACTTCGGTGAGAAGTATCAGGATAACGATAAGGCATACGATACAGATATCTATACCCGTCCTGAGATTGAGCGCATCCTGAAGGTAGCTTTCGAGTTTGCCATGAAGCGCAACAAGCACTTGACAGTAGTAGATAAGGCAAACGTATTGGCATCTTCTCGTCTCTGGCGTCAGATTGCCAAGGAGATGGAGCCACAGTATCCTGAGGTAAACACCGATTATATGTTCATCGACAACGCTTCTATGCGCGTATTGACTGAGCCTACATTCTTCGATGTCATCGTTACAGAGAATACCTTCGGTGATATCCTGACCGATGAGACTTCTTGCATCACCGGTTCTATGGGCTTGCAGCCATCCAGCTCTCTCGGTGAGCACACACCATTGTTCGAGCCTGTTCATGGTTCATGGCCACAGGCAGCTGGCAAGAACCTGGCTAACCCAGTAGCTCAGATTCTTTCTGCAGCTATGTTGTTGGAGCACTTCGGTTTGAACGAGGAGGGTGCCTTGATTCGCAAGGCTGTAGATGCTTCTCTCGATGCCAATGTCCGCACACCTGAAATTCAGGTTGAGGGCGGTGCTCACTATGGCACAACTGAGGTTGGCGCATGGATCGTTAACTGGATTAAGAATGCTTAATCTGTAAATGGATTTTTCGGCGCTGGGTGAATTTTCTATCCAGATGCTTTCTTGATAAAAGCCTTAAGAGGAGTGTTTCTTTCTCTTAAGGCTTTTCTTGTTGATTGTCCTGTCTTTCTGAAATTTAGTTCTTTTTGTAAACTCAAATAAGTTTTATAGTTTTTTATTTGGCAGTTTGCGAAAGTCTTCTTAACTTTGCACCATGAAAAGTTTTTATACATTATTATTGGCATCGATGGTTTCTTTATCTGTATCTGCGCAGAACGTAGATGCCGACAAGGCGCGTGCTGCTCAGAATAAAGCCTTGCGCGATTCACTCTCCAAGGCAACAGAAGTGCTTGCATATCATCCCGACAGTATCGATCTGCGACTGAAAAAGGCTGCTTGGAATATACAGCTGGAGCAGTGGCAATATGCCAAGGATGATCTTGATAAGGTACTCTTTCTGAACAATACCAATATCGCCGGTTTGTTCTATCGTGCCTTTGTCAATGAGAAGTTGCTCCGTTATAACTTTGCGCGTCTAGATTATCAGAATCTTCTGGTACTTGTTCCTGGCAACTTCCAGGCGCAACTCGGTCTGGCTTTGCTCAATGAGAAAGATAAGCATTATACCGAGGCTTACGATGGCATTAACGGTCTGATAGAGCAATACCCTGACAGTGCGATGGCTTATGCTGCAAGAGGTGGCATGGAGAAGGAGAGGGGTATGCTTGAGCTGGCAGAGTTTGATTACGCCAAGGCGATGGAGTTGGATGCCGGTAATGAGGATTTTGCTTTCAATCATGTCGACATCCTGATTCTGCTTGGAAGAAAAGACGAAGCCTATCGTGATTTGAAGAAACTGCTCGATGCCGGTTGTCAGCCTGGCAGGTTGCAAGGTTTCTATGCAAGGTTGAAAAAGAAGAAAAAGTAGTATTTGAGAGTTATAAAAAAGAGTTTTTAAAGATAATAAGACAAGAATGCATAAAATTATTTCCTATATCCTGGCTGCCTGTTGTCTCTGTATGGTGGCATCCTGCGATACCGTCTTCGATGTTCATCCGTATGATGTGCAAATCGACGGCGATAGAAATCTGAATGTTACCAATATTCAGAAGATTGAGGCTGCAGTAAAGTCGAAAGATACAATCCGTTTTGCTATGATCAGTGATTCACACCAGTGGTTGGATGATTTGAAGAGTGAGGTTAATGATATCAATCGCCGCAGTGATTCCCTCGATTTCGTGATTCATTGTGGAGACCTTACCGACTTTGGTGCTACCCGTGAGTTCCAGTGGACCCGTGACCATCTTCAGAAACTGAAGATTCCATACGTGGCTCTGCTGGGTAATCATGACTGTTTGGGAACAGGTAACCAGGCTTATGAGAAAATCTTTGGAAATCCGGATTTCAGTTTCATTGCCGGCAAGGTAAAGTTTGTTTGCCTCAATACCAATGCCATAGAGTTCGACTATTCCCGCCCTGTACCTAATTTCGATTTCATGGAAGAGCAGGTTAAGGCAGATGCAGATGACTTTTCGCGTACCATTGTCTGTATGCATGCTGCCCCTTATTCAGAGCAGTTTAATAATAATGTAGCTAAGGTCTTCAATTTTTATACGCATCAGTTCCCAGGTTTGATGTGCTGCCTTTACGGTCATGGTCATCATACCAAGCAAGAAGATATTTATGGCGATGGAATTATCTATTATCAGGTGGCTAATGCCGCTAAGCATCAGTACTATATATTCACCATTACTCCAAAAGGTTATCGTTATGAAATTATTGAGTTTTAAGCATATATTCATTCTGGGAGCTTTGCTTGCTGCAGGTTCTGTACAGGTTCATGCTGCCGATGAGGTTACCGGGAAAAGTGAGGAGTTGGAACTGAAGGATAGTATCGTTCATGATACTCTGGTGTTGGCGGATGGCAAACTGACCCGATATGACCGCCGCATTATGCGTTACCGCAAGCACTGGGATTTACTGATACCTACTAGTGGAATCATTCAGACCTGTGGCAATATGGGTATCATTTCGCTGGGTATCGGATGGGAATATGGTAAGCGCCGCCAGTGGGAAACGCAGCTCTTGTTTGGCTACATCCCGAAGTTCAGTTCTGACGATGAGAAGTTAACCCTGACGCTCAAGGAGAATTTCATTCCTTGGCGTCGCAATATCGGTAAGGGCTGGTGGTTTGAACCGCTGGAGTGCAGCCTGTATTTCAATACGGTGTTCGGACATGATTTCTGGACAAAGCAGCCTACCAAGTATGAAAGCGGCTACTATCCGTTCTCTACCAGAGTCCGTCCTAATATCGCCTTGGGTGAACGTTTTAAGTATGATATTCCGCACAATAAACGTAAGCGTATCAAGAGTATTACGTTCTTCTATGAGTTGGGTACAACGGATATCTACTTTATGCGTTTCTACCGTAACGGCAATGCCGGTTTCTGGGATGTCTTCGGCCTCTCTATCGGTGCCAAAGTGCAGTACCTTTAAGCCAAGAACTGGTTTATGAGTTTGCTTACTCTGATGATATCTTCATCGTTGAGCGATGAGTTGCAAGGCAGACTCAGTTCTTCGTCAGCTATTCTCTTGGCTACCGGAAATTCCAGATGATTCATTTCCGGATAGCATGGCTGCAGATAGGGTGGGCGGAAGTAATGAATCTTTGTGCCGACCCCATTCTCAGCCAGGAAAGCTTTCAGTTGGTCTCGCTTCGGGGTAAGGAAAGGGAAGACGTGGAAAACATTTTCATGAGCAGGAGAGATGAGTTTCGCAGCGATGCATCTGTCCTTGGTGCTGTCATTCAGATGCTCCAGGTATAGCTGTACCTGTCTGTATCTCGCTTTCTGTTCGTTTTCAGGATATTGCAGTTTCACATTCAGTACAGCAGCCTGAATCTCATCCATGCGCGAGTTGACGCCCTGGTATCTGAAGATGCCGTCTTCTATCTTTCCATATTCGTGTAGTGACATGATGGCTTTCGCCAATTCCCTGTTATTGGTAGTTACAGCTCCTGCATCTCCCAATGCTCCCAGATTCTTGCTAGGATAAAAACTGTGGGCGGCAGCATCCGAAAGATTTCCGGTATATCTTCTTTTCGATGGTTTTTCAGAAGAATCAGCTAGAGTAGTGGAGCATCCGAATCCCTGCGCATTGTCTTCGAAAAGCAAGAGATGATGCTTCTTGCAGATTTCAGCAATCTTCGGAGTCCATGCCAGTTTGCCATAGAGATGAACAATCATGATGGCTTTGGTCTTCGGTGTGATTCGGGCTTCTATCAGTTGGTCATCTATCTGTAATGTATCGATATTGGCATCCACCAATACAGGAGTCAGTCCTACGCTGCTGATGGCAAGTACGGTAGCGAAATAAGTGTTGGCAGGCACGATCACCTCATCACCTTTCTGCAACTTTCCGATAGCCAGTTCGCCCATCAGCATCAGCTTGAGCGCATCCGTCCCGTTAGCGCAGCTGATGCAGTATTCAGTACCGATAAACTGTGCATACGATTTCTCAAACCTTTTTACGGCTTCACCTTGCAGATACCATCCGCTGTTGACCACCTTGTTGATAGCATCCTTTATCTCCTTCTCGTAAGGCTCATTGATAGCCTTCAGGTCGAGATAAGGAATCTTCTTTACTTCTGTTTCCATTGTTTCTTCTGTGATGATTTATACAAGTGATAAGACTTGTTTCTATAAATAAAAAACGGATGTTTTGCGGTATTTATTATATGGGGAGCTATAAAAAAGACAAGAGCAGCTATCTTCTCAGACAACTGCTCTACATTCAATAGGTATTAGTTTTCTTTAAGGTAAAAAGATTGTATTCAGGATAACGTTTGCAAAGGTACTAAAAAAAAATGAAACAAAAAAATAAAATGGAAACAAAATTGCCATCAACTTAAAAAAAAGTTTTAAAACCCTTTGCGGAGTCTTTTCTATTTGTACGTGAAAACAGATTTTTATATAAATAATGCCAAAATAAAAAGCTGTGAAATGGAAAAACTGTCACGAAACCGTCTTTTTCCCTTTCACAGCGTTCGATGTCTAAAATCTTTTGCCAAACAGGATGTTCCTCATAGTTTTGATTCGATATGCGCTCTATAAAAATGGTTGCCATCAATATATAGTCGATATGCTATGTTGGGTATGATTCTTCCCAACAGTTATATAAGGTGTCTTCCAACTCCAAATTCTTCTTCAATTTGCTAGTATCGTATATATTTTTTAGCTTTTATCGTTTAAAAGATTTTAAAAAACAGTAATTATCGTTTACGAGTTCCCACTAGTGGGAACTCTCATTTATTTTATTTTTTGTATCTTTGCACCGTGTGACACAGATTAGAACCTTATTACCTACTTTGGAGGCGTCGCGACAAAAACAGTAATGTACGGATCTCTACTTCCGAAAGCAAACGGAGGCGGAGACAGGAGAGATTATGCTCATAGCAAGAGAGCTATACAGCGCATTCTCAGCTCTGTGTTCACGGTGACACGGTGACAGGGTGACACGAGTTTTTCAACATTTCGCCTCGCACGCGGGCAGGCAGGAAAAATCAGGCCGAAAGTTCCTGCCTGCCCGCGCGAGAGTAAATCTTCAGAATTCCCTGTCACCTCTGTCACCCTGTCACCCAGAAGTCGGTTGCTTCCGAGACGGAAATCAAAGACTTACGATGCAAAAGTCAGTTACTTACGATATGAAAGTCAGGGACTTATGATGCAAAAGTCAGTAGCTTACGATGTATAAGTAGCTACTCATTAAAATATTTTGCCAAACAGGATGTTCATCATAGTTTTGAACAGAATCTTAGCATCAAACCACCAGGATCTGTGTTCCAGGTAGTAGAGGTCAAGACTCAGTCTTCTCAACATCTTTGGCATCGTATCCGTATATCCGTTATACAGGGTGGCATAAGAAGTCACTCCTGGACGAATTTGGTAAAGAAAACGATATCGAGGATCATGTACCATAATCTGGTCGATATAAAATTTGCGTTCTGGACGTGGACCAATAAACGCCATGTCGCCCTTGGCTACGTTCCACAATTGTGGCAGTTCATCTAGATGATGTCTTCTTAGAAAAGCTCCAATGCGTGTCATGCGAGTTTCTCGTTCATGTTGGTAGAGTTGAGGACCATCTTTTTCTGCATCCACTTTCATACTTCTGAATTTATATATGTAGAAAGGTTTGCCGAATCGGCCGATTCTTTCTTGTTTAAAGATAGCAGGTCCATTATCTTCTCTTTTTACGAGAAAATAGCACACAGCAAATAGAGGTGAGAAAACTATTAAGCCAAAGATAGCTAATAGAAAGTCTCCCGCCCGTTTTACATTTCTTTCAAATTCTGTCATGCCATCAGCAATGAAACGTTCGTCAGCTACGTTATCATTTAATTCTATTTCGAATGGAATGTTCGTAGACTTATTTCGTTGTACTCTGTTCATTTCGTTCTATTATGTTTTATTATAAAACGTTTAGAGTGCTCATATATTGTCTAGAGTCTAGTTTTCTTTTTAGAATTTTGCAACCATAGCTTGGTAGAAACAGCAGAAAGAAGTATAAGTATGCTTTCAGTGTGCTGAATTTCAGTATGGTTTCGTATACAGCTACGTTGTAGTGAATGAGTTGCATCTTTTTCCTGGAAACTGAATTCTTTCTTACACAATAGTAGGCTAGAGGCTTTTTAGTATAAGCGTAGCATATTTTGCATTGTTGAAGAATCTGAATAAACAAAGCCCAATCCTGTCTTTTGCGGATAGTAGGCATATAGTATTTCTTCCCCAAAGCTTTTGTATCATAGATAGCTGTGAGACATCCGATTTTATTGTCACGTTTTATCATTTTATACGTGATGCGGCGTGGCGGAATATTGATACCTGTGGTCTCATAGTTAGAATTGCATATAAGATAAGTTGCACAGCAGAGAGCGCACTTCTTTTCTGACATGTAATTGATTTGGATTTCCAGTTTCTCAGGAATCCATCTGTCGTCGCAATCACAGAATGCGATGTATCTTCCTTCAGCTCTTTTGATACATGCGTTTCGGGCATATCCCGGTCCATGGTTTTCTGAGAGTAGTTCTATTTTTACTCTCTTGTCTGCTTGAGCAAATTCCTTCAGAATCTTAATGGTATCTTCATCAGTAGATGCATCGTCAGTTATAATAAGCTCCAAATTATCGTATGTTTGTCTCAGTATACATTGAATGCTGTCAGCAAGAAATTTGCCGGCATTATAAGTAGGCATGATGACTGATACTAAGTCTTCTTTCATTTTATATTTACCTATTTTTTTCATATTCTAACTTTATTAGATAACGTTCTCCTTTGCTTTTTATTGTGTTTCGCATGCCCGATATCTGTTCTGAATTTAAATGGTAGAGAAATAAGTGCTTAATAGGAACGTATATAATAGTTGATTTTCAATTTTATAGGATTTAAAACAATATCAAAAAATACTAATTTTTATTGAATAGACCAACTATATTTGTATGTTTTAAATAAAAAACGTATATTTGCATTGATTTAGAATCAAATTTTGTTTTGGAAAATAAAGCACGTTTTAAAAAGCATATTAGGTATGCTTTTAGAATTCTCCATATAGATAACATGCATCATGTTATGAAATATGGTTTGGTACATAATGATTCACCTTTTGCAAGTGATAGTTTTGTGCCAATAGGGGATATGTCTGTTATGGATGCCCGTTCAACGAAGCAACTGCCAGATGGGTCTTTTCTTTCTGAATATATTCCTTTCTATTTTGGTCCCAGGTCACCCATGTTATATAATATTCAGATAAGTGAAAAAATAACTGTAAATTATGATACAAAGGAAAGTGTTTGAAACTCGATCCTTTAACTATGTGTTACTTCATAAACAAGACACAAAAATGTACCAAGTTTTTTTATCGATACTAAAAAGAATATGTAATATATAGGCAATATGAAACAAAATTTGATTGGATAAGAATTTATCAAAAGAAATAGATATGGAATATATAAAAAAAATATTGGCTGCAATATTGGTGAATATTCCTGTTGCAGTTGTCAAGTTGCGATATTTGATGAGGTTCAAGCGACTGCCAAATCTTAAAAATCCTCACGATTTGAACGAAAAAATCTTGTATCAGAAGTTGTATACAGATACAACGTTGTGGAGTCGGTTGGCAGATAAGGTATTGGTAAGAGACTATGTTAAGGAGTGTGGTTTGGAAAGTATACTTACCAAATTGTATGCTGTATGGGACAAGACTGCAGATATTTGTTTTAATGATCTTCCTGATGCTTTTATGCTGAAGTCTAACAATGGCGACGGAAAAGGAACTAATATTGCGATTTTTGACAAGAAAAGATTGTCTGCATCTGACATCAGGTCATTAAAGGATAAGGCTGCTGGCTGGTTGAAACAAAAGAATATTGGGGCATTATCTGCAGAACCTCATTATAAATTCATTAAGCCGCTTGTGTTTGCTGAGGAATTGTTACCTGTTCCAAAAGGTGAAAAGTCTATTGTGGACTATAAGCTTTGGTGCTTTAATGGAGAACCTTATGCTTTTTTGGTGATTTCTAACCGTAAGAGTGGAGGAGAGGCAGAAATTGCATGTTATGATTTAGAATGGAAAGACCGTTCTGATTTGCTTGCAAATAATAAGCATTACCATATTAGAAATAGCGGTTTGAACCGACCAGAGAACTTGGAGTCTATGATAGAGTATGCCAAAATACTAGCAAAGCCTTTTCCACAAGTGAGAGTGGATTTCTATGATATAGAAGGTAAAATTTATTTTGGCGAACTTACCTTTACTTCGCTGGGAGGTATGATGAATTACTTCACACAGGAAGCTTTGAATGATATGGGAGAAAAAATAAATCTTTCTTATGCGAAGCATTAATCACGTATTAATTTCAAAGAGAGAAGGATGTTATTTATTTTAAGTGATGTCCTTCTCTCTTTGAAAGCATGATTATCTGCTTCTGTTCTGCCTTTTTTTGAAATCTTTTATGCTAAAAGGCTAGGTCTTTTTCTAAATTTCAAAAGTAAAAATAATGTTGCTGTATGAATTTATTATAAAAAGTTCCAGCTATTCTGCTTAGATAAAATAGAGGGTCGTTATGAGTAAGATGCCTCAAGTACATGCCTGTATATTTGGAACTTTGAGACAGAAACTCATATATCTTAGTTACGATGCTAATGTTGCGTCTTCCTGCAGAGTTATGTCTTTTCCTGACATAGTATATGCAACTAGGTGCGGCTACTTTCACGTGTTTGACCTTCCAGGATATTCCATACATAAATATGGAGTCTTCACCACGTTTGATATTTGTGTCGAAACGTTGTCCGTTAATACATTCTTTAGGAAGCAGCTTGCAACATGCAGATGAGAAAAAACTGCGATTGGAATAGCGGCTTGATTCCTTCTCCGGTTGATAGTTTCTGTAAGCACGACTCAGAAAATGCTGTTCATATTCTTCTCCTGTTTCCTTATCCACTGCTTTTACATTGGCTTCAATAATTCCGTCGTCACATGCTTTAGAAAGCAACTCCGTCAGATAGTTGTCTGATACCCAGTCGTCATCATCAATGAAACAGATATAGCAACCTTGTGCTTTATCCATTCCAAGATTTCTAGCTCTAGACACTCCATTAGGTGTTGAGTAAAGCAGTGTGCAGGTAAAGGAGTATTCTGGCAGTTTCTTACGAATCAAGCTTTCATAAGGTTCTCTTTCACCATTGAGCACGAGGATTACCTCAAATTCATCCTTTGATAAAGTTTGATTCTCAAGACTTCCTAAACACTCCCAAAGATAGTCCTTGGGAGCGTATGTTGGTATAATAACACTTATTTTAGTTGCCATAACTGTTACTTATTTTGCATATTCAACTTCAATACCTCCTATCTCTGCAGCGATCTGTGAATAAGAAGAACCTACGCTTCCTATAATCTTATTGGTCTTGCTAAGACAGAATAAGTCTAACACTGCAAATTTCATTCCTTCCAAGGAATTGCGGTCTGTATCATCCATCAGGGTAATGATGCGGTTCGGATACTTTGATTTCAGACTTTCCTTTACTTCATCATCATCGCTGGCTACATAGAACTTGGTATTGGCTTTCTTCTTGATTTCCGCATTCATCATGTTGGTAAAGTTCTCTAATGGAGAGGATTGAATGGAAACAACATTGTCTGTTCTGCGGATATGTACACCGATAGTTCGCTCAGAAAAGCCAGCCACTACCTCGTCTATTCTGCGCTGGATATCATCCTGTGGAATGAACATCCGCTGGATGGAATATTTTGTACACATCGGATAGCACGAGATGAGAAGGAGCGAGCGTGAATAGCTCATTTTCAATTTGCTGTATATCTCGCCATCTCGGTAGATACTGAAGTTGAACACGATTTTCTCAAACATTGTTTTCAGCAGGGGCCATCTTATCAAGTAGTCCTTGTTGCCATTGATGTTGTATAGCCATTGCTTGTTCTCTACCAGTTTCACGTCTTCTTGTGGAATTGGTTTGAAAAGTTCACAATAATCAGCTTTCAAGCCTAGGCTGTTATTCCAGTAAATAACAGAAGGACAATGATAGCTTTTTGCCACAGCCACTCCGGTGGCTATGGCACGTAAGCGATTACAAAGTCCTCCTGTTGGTATGATTTTAACTTCCATGTTTCGTTATCGATGTAGTTATTCTTTTATTTCTTAATTGTATTTCTGATGGCATCCAGGAAACCATGACCATACTTGGTGTCTGGTTCCACATAGTTGCCTTCACCCCATTCGTTCCATGAGCGGAGGAAGAGAATCTTTCTCTGCTCTGGCTTGTTCTTGATGAGCTGCAGTGCATCTTCTATATGATGCTCGAAGTTTTCAGGAGTTGCATTCACGTAGATGCCTTCATGCTTACCGGCTCTTGGTGTACGGTCCCACTGTGGGAAAAGGGTAGGGAACACGTTGTCCCAATTGTCTTCTGGTGAAAAGAAATGCTTCATCACCTTAGGATAATCATACTTCAGTGCCGGCATGAAAGGGAATGCCTTCTGCATCGCTTTTCTTGCAATACGCCAATACTTTCCCTGATACATCATCTCGGCTCTACCTTTTCCCATCGGGTTGATGCCATCGAAACCTAATTCCAGGAATGAGTTATAGATGTCTGCACTGCTTTCAAGGTTTGGCATCACACGTCTGATGGTGCCATCTTCGTTTCTCTTGACCGTTGTTGTGGAAGCACACATAGCAACAAAGAAGATGCCTTTCAACCCATTCTCCTTTGCCATCTTTCTCCAGAGTTCCATGAAGTGGCGAACATCCTTGAAATGATATGGATCGAAAATCAAAAACAGTGGCTTACCATCTACGGTGATGTAACGGTGGTCTTTAAATGCCTTGAGCACATAGTTGAAATGGGCGATGTAATCTTCATCGCCAGGATACAATTGCTCACAGATCATCTGGTTGCCACCTTTGTTCTTCCAAGTGTTGGTTTTCCAATCATGGTTTGCCCATGCTAGGCAGAATGGAAAATCTGGCTTGCCGGAATTAAGAACCTCATCGAATGGACGCTGCAATAAACGCTTGCCGTTACCCATCCAGTAATGCCAGTAGCAGAATCCTTCTACACCAGCTTCGGATGCCAACTGCGCCTGCTGTTCGCGTGTTTCTGGTAGACGAAGATCATAGAAGCCCAAATCGGCTGGTATTTTTGGCTGATAGTGACCATGGAATACAGGACGGGCTTTGGCTACGTTGGTCCATTCAGTAAATCCAGGTCCCCACACATTGTCATTTTCAGGGATTGGATGAAACTGTGGTAAATAATATGCTATAACTCTTGCTTCCATTTAATATGTTTAATTATTATTATTGTTGTTGCTTAATTGGGTATGATCATCATTCCCAATCCATAATGCGGTATGCTTACATAGAGCAGAAGGAGAGAGATGACGACTACCATGCTGATACCTATCCACTTCTGTTTGAAAGTGTATATGATATAGGTATAGAGCAGTATATTCACGATGCAATACAACTGGCTGGTTCGCAATGCCAAAACTGGCAAAAAAGCAAGCGCCGAATACAGGGATAATCCGATAGCAGACGTCTTGAGCAGTATCGGGAAATCATCGCATAGTTTCGTCAGTGAATCCTTAAAGAGGAAGAGGTAATAAAATAGCATAATCGACATGATATGCAGAGGATCAAATATATTGATGCCTACAGTCATTTTACCCTTTTCCACTGCTGCCTGGTAGATAGCTAGTTTGTTTCCTATGAATGGAAGTGACGGGTTCATCAGAATGCTACCTCCTGCATAATATACGACATATCCCAACGGAATGGCACAAAGAAACAGAATGGTTGTCTTTTTATTGAATGGCTTATTGCTGAGAAACAGAACTGGAAGGAGCGTCAAAGATGAATAATGTATCAAAGATCCTCCAAGCAATAGCAGGAAGGCAATTTTCTTTTTGTTCTCTGTGATGAGATGGAGAGCGATAAGTAAGATTCCTGATACCACTCCCGCTCTTATCTGGGTAAGATCGTGCAGTACATAGTAGAAACTGATATAGCACAGCAATGGAACAAAATAGAATTCGCTCAATTTCCTGAAGGCAAACATCTTTAGTGACACTCCGAACAAAGCATAAAGCAAGAACAGAACGTGTACATTGTCAGTAAAGAATCCCAAAATGTAAGATATGAGCAGAAAGGATGGCTCAACCATCTCATCTGTTCCGTTCTTGAAATAATGCTGGAATGTATATTCGTAATTTTCCGAATCAGGATCCAAGCCTATTTCTCGAAAGCCTGCCACAAAAATCAGCACAAGCCCTATTAGGAAGAATAGTGACTTCTGATACTTCCTAATATAGTCTTCCAAGTAACAAAGTATAGCAATGATTAGAAATATTGCCGATAAAATGTAACCCATATAGCTTTATTTTTTCTATTTACTAAATCTTTGATGAGACTCCGTTCTTTTTTCGAAATTCCAACTGTATATAGTAGGATTGATATGCTTATTGCAGAAACGACAAATGACAAGAATAGCTGAAGAATCCTTTTTGTATGCAATCCTTCTACGCAATACACTATCAGCGTAGTTGTCGAAATAATCAGAATGCCCGGTAACACCAGTCTCACTAGATATTTACTGACGGTTAAATCTGAAATACTTGTTTGCAGCATCAGTAATCGGATGATATGTGCCAGAACGCAAAGTCCAATCATTGTGACGAATACATAGTAGGATGGCATACCTAACTTGAATAAGCCCCAACTGACAGGCAGGCATAGTATCGTCATGCTTTCAACATACATGCTGTATTTGCGAATGTTGCCTGTTGCTTGTATAATAGTCGTTATTGGATTATGTAACGCCAGACATATTGTGTAAACCGCATAGAGCCGGGCAAACAAGATCATGGTAGGTGTACATTCTCCTAACCAAAGTGTGAGCAACGTCTCTGCTTCGAAGATGAATGGGATGAGAACCATCGACAGCAAATAGAGTATTGCCTTGCTGCTAGCAAAAAAAAGCAGCTCTAGATATCCATTCTCGTTCGACGAATATGCTTTGATCATCGCAGGTCGGAAAGCAATGACCACACTATTGGTAAGCGTGTTGATGGCATTGTAAATCTGATTGGCGATTCCAAAGGCTGCATTGATGATTGGTCCGAAGAACACATTCAGAATAATGGTGCTTCCCTGAGTCATGCCTACTCCTGCCAAAGCTCCATAGAATGACCAGCCGGAGAAAGAGAAAAGCTCCTTGTATAGAGTCTTCTTCTTTACGATGGTATATTTACATTCAGGATACTTCCTTTTGGCAATGATAACGTAAAGCATCATAACCATAAATGCTTCGAGCATTAATGCTGCTCCATAATACACTAAATCATCTCCACCAGTTATGCCGATGCAGTAGGCAATAAGGAGTTTCACAATGCAGTCGATAGTAGAAATCAGAGCATAGTATCCCATATTCTCATTGGTAAAGACTGCACCGATGAATGGTATCTGCAGGAGGGTGAATATGAAAGAAAACAGGGAAAACTGAAGAATCCATTGTGCCGCTTCCATACGTTCCACAGGAATGGTGAGTTGTGTAGATATCAACCAGGGACCAACAATCTCAAATAGGACTAACAGAACGAGAGCTATCATCACGACTATGTTGAGGCTCACGGAGAAAATCTCCTTTAATCTGTCTGATTCTCCTTTACCCATTGCGAATGAATAAAAGCGTTGGGTGGATAGGGCAAGTACACTGCTAATGCAGGTGCTTGCTGTCACCACGCCTGCCACGGCATTGAAGATGCCGTAGTCTTCTGTGCCAAGTCCTGCCAATACCCAACGTACCGTATAGAGATTGACGAAGGTGATAATAAGCATTCTAGCGAATAGCACCAATGTATTGGATGCTATTCGCTTAGAACGGTTTTGTATGTCTTTGCAATTTGCATACATATTTAATCGATTTCTCCAAATATAACTTTTCTAATAGAAAAAAATGTAATAATCATGAAGGTCAAAAAAGTCATTCCAATTACAAACAACATTCTTTTTGGACCTGCGGGTTTTAAAGGTACGGAGGCACTTTGTAGCGTTGTAAAAGCTGGTGTTTGAAGTGTTAATTTTGCACGAGCTTGCTGAACTTGAGCTTGTAATGCAGTATAATTATTATAGAGTAACTGCATTTCATTTTCCAAGTCATTTTCTTTCAATTTATAGGATTCCAATATGATGTCATTGTTGGCATCAGCATAGCTACCATATGTCTGTCTAACCTTTTCATATTTGCTTTTTGCTTCAGAACAGAGTTTTTGATAGTACTCTAAATCTTTGCGTGCTTTACTTGTACGGTAATCTGTGATGAACTGTTGTAATCTGTTTTGTACTGTATCTGTTAATGTTGCGCAAATAAGTGGATCTTGTGCTTCTACAGAAATAGAAATCACATAGTTTTTTTTATCTATGGTACATGATACATTATCAGCAATAGTCTTGGCTATTTGATCCTGTCTTTTGGTTAGTCTGAAAGGATTTACTTTGCTACTAGTCTTGCTTGTCGTATCTTTTGTTGTAAACAATATTTTTATACTTTTAATCGTTTTAGTCCACCATGGATATTTTTGTTTTGTTGCAAGATAGTCATAGTAGGTGGTGTTGATGGTCCCGTCAAGTGACTTGACTTTGACATCAAATAAGCTTGTAAGGAAATCATTAGATTCAATCAAGTCTGGATACAATTCAGGGAAAATGGCATCTTCGTTAGAAGATGAAGCACCGATGTCGAAACCAAAAGAAGAGGCAAGTTCCCCCAAGGAACCAGTACTAAAACTTGATAACTCAGGAGCAAGTTTAGCTGTGCTTTTGTAATGTCTAGGCACGCACATGATAATTAGAATAGATAAAATGAATGAGACAGGTAAGCCTATAAAATAAGCTTTTCTGTTTTTTATCATTGCTTTTATGATGGCTGTTGCATCAATTTGTTTAACTGAATTATTATTATCCATTTTCTTCGTTATTCTTTTGTTTACTTACTTATTATTAGCAATCATGGCGGCGATGCTGCTAACTTATCTCTGCTTCCAACTCTCAACTCCTCTTGTTTTGCTGGAGAAGTTGATGCCAAGCTTGACAACTGTTCGCTTATCCATAGCGAAAGGAGCTGCATAGTTTTTGACTTCTATCTGTTGCAGAGCTTCTTCGGCGCTTCCATCTAATTTGCATTCGATGATGTAGATGTAGTCGGAAGTTTGAATGAGAACGTCCATCCTGCCATCACTTGTCGGTATTTCTACCTGTGTGTGGAATCCCATAATCTTAAAAATGAGATATAGGGCATTTTGGAAGTAAAGTTCTGCTTCGCCTGCTACCTGATAGCTGTTATCTGCAAAGAAAGCGGTAAGCCGATTCATAAATTGTTCGACATGTCCTGCTTCAACATCCTTCACAAACTCATCGACCATAAAGGCGGAACGGTCACCTGCTGAACAATATAGCGGCAGCAGAAAGTTAAGAAAACCTTCTTCCACTTCTTTGTTAGGGAAGCCTAGCAGATATTTCTTAAACCTTTCGTCATAGCCTTTGATAGTGAGATAACCACTCTGGTATATCACAGGTATCGGGTTGGTTGACAGTGAATCCACGCTGTTGATTACATCGTCTGATACCCTTTCCTTTGTCATGTCTGGCAAACGATAGTTGTGCATTTTCATCAAGTCAACTAGAAATGTGGGTGTGCCAGTCTCAAACCAGTAGTCTTTATAGCGAAGTCTTGACAAAGTGTTCAGTACGCTGAATGGGTTATAGATGCCTACTGTATTTTCCTCGAAATGATATCCGTCGTATCTTGCCTTCAGTTTTGCTATTGTGGCTTCTTCTGTATCGCCATTGGCTTCGGCTAATTCGTTGATACCTTCCTTGAAATTCGTAAGCAGTTCCTTCTCTGTCATTCCGCAAATGCTGATATAACGGTGGTCCATCGATATATCCGTCAGGTTGTTGAGGTCGCTGAACACGCTAACCTTGCCAAACTTGGTTACACCTGTGAGGAATGCAAACTTGATATATCGGTCTTGTGTCTTCAATACCGAATAGAATGCTTTCAGCTGTGCACGGTGTTCAGCCTGTAACTCTGGGTCGCGCAAGGTCTGAAGTATAGGCTTGTCGTATTCATCTATAAGAATTACAACACCACATCCTTCTTTCTCTGCAGCTCGTGCTATCACACCCTTGAAACGAAGGGCAAGTGTGGCTTCTGACTCACGGGCTCCATATTTGTCCTCCCAATTTGTGAGGTAGTCATTAAGCACCGTATACAGGCTGTCTTTCTCTCGAAAGTTGGCTGTGTTGAGATCGATATGGAAGATAGGATATTTCTTCCATTCTGTCTCCAAGTCATATATGGCTAAGCCCTTGAAGAGTTCTTTCTTTCCCTGGAAGTATGCTTCCAAAGTAGACAGAAAGAGACTCTTTCCGAATCGGCGTGGGCGACTCAGAAAGTAATATTTGCCCTCATCTGCGAGCTTGTATACGAAGTTTGTCTTATCAACGTATGCATAACCATTACGTTGCAAGTCTTCGAAATCCTGTATTCCTATAGGATATTTCATAGAATGACTCTTTTTTTATAGGGTTTGATTATTCTTACTTACTCATATTAGCAATCGTAGCAATCATGGCGGCGATGCTGCTCATGCTGCTTCCCATACTCATCATTTCGGCTGTACTCATCTTGCGCTTCAGCTTAGCTGGGACGACAATCTCGCTGCCTGGCTGCACTTTGGCACCATGAGAGAGCTTGGCTACCTTACCATTCATATAGATGATGTATGCCTTGCTCTTTAATGCATCTGAGGCAAAACCACCTGCCTGGTCGATGTAATAGCTTGCCTTCTTGCCCTTTTCGTAGGCTACCGTATTGGCAAACATTACGGCACCATTGATCTTTACCGTACCATTGTACTGAGGAATGACCAGACGGTCGCCCTCTCGTAAGATGATGTCGGCATCACTGCCTGGGTTCGCCAGTGCTTCTGGAAGGTCGATACCTACAGGGTATTCGCTAGGTACGTTGAACTTCTCTATGTTGGTACGCTCTACATCCTTAGAGGTCTGCGAGATGGCACCAGCATTGTTGCTGCTGGAGGCTAGTTGCAGAAGATTTTTCTGTATCTCTTCGCGCTGCATCTTCAATACTGTCTCCATGCGCTGCTTCTCTTGTTCGTTGGCTTTGCGGATGATGCGGGCTCCCTTGAGATATGCCTGGTCGGTTGCTCCACCTGCCTTCTTGAAGAGTTCACTCAGGCGGGCGTTGCGACGGTCTAATGTATAAAGACCGGCAAACATCACTTCACCGGTAATCGATACGTTCTGCTGCTCTACATAAGCCGGACTCTGACGGATCATTACTTCATCAAATGGCATCAGCTTGAAACCTGGGGTGCCGTCGATAACGAAGCCGTCTTTAAGAGATAGGGTGTAGGTCTTGGCGATAACGCTGTCTGGACGTAAAGCCTTGGCATCCATTACTCTACGGCTTACCATTACATTAACGGTTGAAGCCTTGTCGGTTAAACCGCCTGCCTGAAGAACGAAGTCTTCGAGGGTCTCATTGTCGGCATATTGATAGACGCCTGGATACTGTACTTCGCCACGGATGGTGAGGGTGCGCTCTACAATCTTTTCCTGTCGGGTAGGGATGAAGAGGACATCGTTCTCCTTCAATGGGATATCTGGAGTCTTGCCGTTCATGATGCCGGCGATGTCTACACTTACTACTTCGAGTGAACGGTCTGACTTCATGCGGTGCATTACGGCACGGTTGGTGAAGGCTTCCTCTGTTAATCCTTCGGCATGCTCTACCAGGGTGCGTACGCTGTTGATCTGCTCGCCCAGATTGTACATGCCCGGACGGAATACGGCTCCTTTCACCTCTACGGTGTTGGCGTAGCGTGGCAGGATGCTGTCTACGCTGATTGAGTCGCCGTCATCGATACGGAAACTGGAGAAGTCAAACTCTTCTATATTATATACGGCACGTTCTCTGCCGGTCTTGCGGTTCAGTCTAACTGATTTCTTGTAGGCATCGCCTGTAAAACCACCGGAATACTTCAGAAGGGAATTGACACTCTCGTTCTTCTTCATTTCGTAAATCATCGGGCGCTTGACCTTTCCGGCGATGGTTACGAGACAATCGTATGGACCAACTACGATGACATCGTTGTCGGCAAGGCGGACATTACCCGTCAGTTTGCCGTTCAGAATATAGTCGTAGATATCAACAACCGTTACCAGTTTGTTGTGTCTGTATACCTTGATGTTTCGCAATGTACCCAGATCGTTGGTTCCGCCAGCCATGTAGAGTGCATGGAATACGGTAGCGAAGGCTGAGAGGGTATAGGTGCCCGGAATCTTAACCTCGCCCATCACGTTTACCATGATGGTCTTGGTTTGTCCTACGGTAAGCTTGATGCGGCTTGAACGGTATCTGCTGCCCACGGTATTGCGCAGGCGGGCATTAGCCTGAGCTACGGTTAAGCCTGAAACGCTGACCGGTCCATAACCCTCGATGGTTACTTCACCATCTGGCGAAACGGTGCTCTCGATGGTTTTCTGAGAGGCGCCATAGATATCTATGATGACGGCATCGCCAGGCCCCAGACGATAGTTCTGTGGGGTAGCGATGTTCATATTTGGCTCGAAACTGAGGTCTTTGTTATTGAAAATGTCACGGCCGAAAACCTTACTGCGCTTCTGGTTGAGCTCAGCCTGCAGCTGTTTTACCAAGGTAGCAGTATCGGGTACCAGGGCGTTCATTTCCTTGCTGAAATCGTCATAATCTGGGTTGGTTTCATCATAAGATGAGTAGTAGCTGTCGTTCTGCTTGCTCTGGATGCGATAGTTGCTATAGGTTGAAGCCTGCTTCTCTTTGTCCTTGTCCTGGTAATCTTCTCTATGCTTACCATTGTTGGTCCGCATTCTCTTGTTGCCTGCATTTCCTGCAGCGGTTGTGCTGTAGAGCTCGTTCTGCTGCGACATCTTCTGATACTTATTGCGTACACGTCGAATCTGGGAGATGTCTACGCCCTTCTGCATCAGTTTGGTAACAATCTGCGAATTGGCTGTGCCACGCTCATGTTCTTTCACCACAAAGCTCATGACCTGATCATCGGTCATGTGTGAACTCTGTGCGAAAAGAGGCCCTGAAGACAGGACGAGCGCCAGTACAAGTATGATATGTTTCTTCATTATTATTCTTTTATCTTAGTTTAATTTATATAATAACTCGAAATGAGTTATTTTGTTGTAGTAGAAGATTGAAAAGATGTTAATAAAAACAAGAAACCCAGGGTTCAACCCTGGGTTACTGATGTTCTGAGCGAGATACGGGAGTCGAACCCGCCTCACAGGCTTGGGAAGACTCTCTTGTGTCTTGATAAGGTACTGATACTGAATATTTTTAATAAAATCAGCAACTGCTCACTCACATATTACTCACAAAAATCGCATTTTACTGCACTTTTGTGAGTACGTACACCATACCAATTCGGTCTGTTGCAAACTTCACCAAGTCGATTTCCGTTGCAGACATAAAGTAGGCCACATACATATCACTTCCGTCAAAGTACACAGGAGAAGTACCTGTTTCGACAGTTCCGTCCTGTTTGTATGTGGTATCAGCCTTCCATGTCTTGTAGCTTCCGAACGGCATTGTCATCGGTCTGTCCGCGTCCCCATTGATTACTACCGAGAAGTTTCCCTCTGTGCGAAGGATGCCGCCATCCAAGAATGAAATTGTATTTCCCTTCTGAATGGAGTAGTGGTTTATCGGAATGGGGAAATCCTGAATCTTGCTCAGTTTCCACTTGCCGCTCATAACCTTGCTGGCATCAAACTTCTGTTCCTGTTTCTCATTGTCGTCATCATCGCTACTGCTGCATGATGTGAATGATGCTCCTGCAAGAAGTATCATTGCTGCTAATAATACCTTCTTCATAATCCTTATATATAATAATGTCATACTTCGATTCCGTTATCTGCAAGAATCTTCCTGAGAAGACGAATCTCGCTGTCCTTAGACTTGATAGTCTCGTTCTGTGCATTGATGATCTGAATGAGCTGGGCATTCTTGTCTTTGAACGACTCCTCTTCACGCTCCTTGGCCCGTTCCGTTCCCGTAGTTAAGTTTTGGCTATTGTCACCAACGTTCCCGGCATTTATCAGCTGCGCCATCGGTATGCCGTGCTTAAACGCTTCGTTGATGGACTCTTCTATCTTCTGATGCGTTTCGCCTAGCTGAATTACCATATTTCCATTCATACTACCGCTTCCATACTTTAGCCAGCTATAGCTAACCCCAAGAGAATTGCATATTTTACTAATCGTTCCCTCGGATATTGACAGCTTCCCGCTTCTCATCTTGCCGATGTTGTTTGTTCCTGTAGCCTTCATGAAGGCATTCTCGCTCATCTTCTTAATCTTGATGAGGTAATCTAACCTTTCTTGTACCGAATTTAATGTTCCCATAATGCTTCTTAGTTTTATATACGCAACTAAATCGACTCGAAACGTTAAAATTCGGTAATATACCGAAGTATTTTACCGAAACATTAGGTGCTTTACCGAAGTTTTTGTACCTTTGCACTCGTTGACGGTCGAGTAACCAACAAAGCCGTTACAAACGGAGGCTTGTGCGACCGAAAGTACGTACTTTACATTGACACTGCAAATATACGACTTTTTTCGCATACCTCCAAATTTTTAATGAATTATTTAAGTAACAAAGATGAAAAAAGTTGCAAGAATAACAAAACAGGACATATTGGGCATCAAACCAGGAAAATTTGAAATCTTTCTGCTTGAGTCCGCAAAAGCAGTTCGGTCGGCAGTAACATACGCCTATCAGCTTGCTCAATACGAAGATTTGCCTAAAGGAGTGCTTAAGTACTCAACCTCGGCAGATTACAAGAACCATACGGCGATTATTACCGCTGTTCCGGTTGAGTAGTAAACTTAAATATGTAAAATATGAACGATATTCACTTAAAGAAGATCAGTCCGATGTTTGGGACTATTAGAATCGAGGGGACGGAGAAAGAACCTCTGTTTTGTGCAAGTGATGTATGTAAGGCGCTTGGATTTTCAAATCCCTGGAAAGCTGTAGGTGATCACGTTGATGACGATGACCTAACGAAACGTGAGGTCATAGATTCCCAAGGAAGAAAGCAGAATACAAACTTCATAAGCGAGTCTGGTCTTTATGCCTTGATTTTTGGTAGCAAGTTACCACAAGCAAAGGACTTTAAAAGATGGGTAACGAGTGAAGTTCTTCCTAGTATTCGTCAAGATGGAGGGTATATGACCATGGCTGACGAAGAGTCCGAGGAAGACTTGATGGCTAGAGCTCTTATTGTCGCTAAAGCCACTCTTAAAAGGAGAGAGGAGCGCATAAAAGCACTAGAAACCGAGAATTATGCAAAGGATAAGGAAATTGTTGAGCTAAGTAGTACAATTTCTGATATGAAGCCAAAAGTCAACTATGTTGATATGATATTGGCAAGTAAGGAAACTGTAACGACTACTCAGATAGCTCAGGACTACGGAAAGTCAGCAAAGGCATTCAATATAATGCTCAGAAACTATGGTATTCAGCACAAGGTCGGTGGTCAGTGGATCTTGTATGCGAAATATCTACCTTGCGGATATGTTCATTCCGAAACAGTTCCTATCGTTCATTCGAATGGGACATCAGGGTCTGTGATGCATACAAAGTGGACTCAGAAAGGTAGGCTGTTTCTGTATGATGAGCTGAAGAATCGAGGTGTTATACCTACTATAGAACAGGAATTGGTTAAAAGATAAAGCCTATGCCTCGCAAGAAAGTATCAGTAGAGCCTGTCGAAAAGATTTGGCTCTCCACAAAAGAGTTCGCCAAGTATATTGGCATGAGCACTGGTTATATACACGACTTGAGAAAGAGCGGCCAGATTCATCATTATATGATAGGTAACACCGCATTCTTTAAAAAGTCCGATATAGATGAGCTCATTGAAGAGCATAAAGTGTGTTGAAATATTGGTATGGTTAAAGTTATAGGTTTGTTTCATTTGCTCGTGAGAGCATGTTGTTAGTTATTTTGTTTACGTCTACAGCGGTAGACACTTTGGGGCGATGTCTGTTCGTTTAGCTTCTTTCGCCCCAAACCAGACTGAGTAGCTCAGTTGAATAGAGCAGGTTGATTCCTAATCACCGGGTCGCGAGTTTGAGCCTCGCCTCAGTCACACTCTTTTTTTTAGTTCCGTTTAGTAGTTGAATTCCTCTCTGACGGCGCAAAGGTAAGTCCTTATACCTTATAAAGTAGGTCGTTCGGGCAGCGACAATCTTGCGTCAGATGAGAGTTTCATTGAGCGGACATGGAAGATAGTTCTTTGACATGTTGATGCACAGAAATAGTATGCGTGTAAAAGAAGTAACTGGAGAGCATCAATGGATGCCGTGACCTGGCGAAAGGACGCACGACATACGAAAATCCAGCTAATCTGCATCAAGTAAGCAGACGGACTACACCGGAACGAAGAATTGTCGGTGCAAGCACTGCCGAAAACGTTGCAGTCTGGTAAATCCAAATGAAGTGAGAATTGCTCATTCATAAAATATAATCAAGAGGTTAGTAGTGTAACTGATGCACGGCGATAACAAAATGATACCGATCTTATCATCGCAAGAGGTTCTTCGTTGAGCCCTAGCCTCCAAAAAGTAATTCATTGTATTTCATATTCAAATTAATTCAATTAAAAATGCAGCTCGTCTGTGAAGATAGGCTGCATACATCGCAGGTTGGAGCAGTTGGTAGCTCGCTAGGTTCATGACCTAGAGGTCACAGATTCGAGTTCTGTACCTGCCACAAATGTTTATTGAAAGCTCTAAATTGTTTATATGTGAAAAGATTGTTTCTTGCGTATCTTGTCTGAGAAGATAGGATACGTCTATTTCTTTTAGAAGGAATTATTTTTTTATTTCTGAGGAGAGTAGCTCAGTAGTAGAGCGCCAGGGGAAGTGTCCTTGGAGGTCGATGGTGCGAATCCATCCTCTCTTCCCAATTTTCTTTCATTTTTCAAGAATTTTGATTGGTTAACTTATGCGTCGCCCAGTAGCTCAACTGCATAGAGCCGCGGTTCTCTTTCCGCGAGGTTGGGAGTTGGAGTCTCCCCTGGGCTTCCCAAGTAGGTAAATTTCAAAAAATATTTTTTCATTAGCTGACAGAGGTCGGCACTTTTTCTTATAAGTCATTTATATTTTAATTTGAGTATTAATATCCTCTTGCTTGTGAAAGTAGGAGGTACAAGCCACATTAGCTCAGTTGGTCAGAGCAGTCCAAGATACCGACAGGTCGCAGGTTCGAGTCCTGCATGTGGCTCACTTAATTGTGAGTGCCATAAATTTACAGTTTTTGATTATCTTTGGGAGTGAGGGTGTCTATTGTCCCTCCTCCCTTTAACATTGACTTCTACTCCATCTCACAATAACCACGTGCAATCACCTCTCCTGCCTTGCGTGGTTGGCTAAACGGAGAGGTTTTATATAGATGAAAGTTAAAAATACAATAAGAATCAGTAAGGAAAACATTAATGCTCTTCGGAATCTGGAATGCGTTGAAAGCATAGAACAGAACGGAAGGGATATTACTGTTCGTCTTAAACCGGAATATACGGATGGTAAGCTCGAAGCCCGAAATGGTGAATATCTTATTCAGTGGGGTAACAAAATGTGGCAGAGATATGGCTCTGAGGCCATCAATCTGCTTTTTAAAAATCCCGGAGCGGAGGCCGGCAAGACATGGGACGCGTAGGTTCAAAGAAGTATTACGCTCCTGACGGGAACGAATACGATTCAAGAGAGGAGTATCTGTACTTGCAGGCCATCATTGATGATCCTAATATAAGCTGTATTCATAGGCAGGTGACCATTACGGCAATCAAGCCTGTATGGATGCTGAGACCAAAGCAGCTTAAAACTAAGGTCAAATATGAGAGAAGGTCACTGCTTTACGGGCATAACTATACTGCCGACTTCGTTTACCGGGAAGGCGAGAAGATTGTGATATGTGATGTCAAGAGCCTCTATACCTCAAAGCTCAGAGAGTTCTCGATTACAACAAAGGCTGTGGTGGCAAGACTTATCGCTCACAATAGGAAACGTCATAACGGCGAGTCTGTTGTGATATTCCGTAAGGCTATCAAGATAAAGAAGAACGAGTGGAAAATCGTTGATTATCCACCGTCCGATTGCTATATTATATAATAAGGTATAAAACAAGAAGATATGGTTATTATTATCGATAGTCTCATAGCAACAGTAGCTATGTTCGCTGCATGCGCATTCGTCGCACATCTCCTTGGTTGGGATAAGGAAGACTAGTAGTTTAATTCTAAATATTTTAAATTATGGACAAAGACAAAATTATCGTCAGTGTAGTAATTGACAAGCAGGCTCTTGTTGACAGAGCATTCGACATCTCGAAGAATCTTTCTGAGTTCAATGAAATCAAGAAGGTTATCGACGGCAAAAACCAGTTTACTCGTGATATCGACGAGATTGATGATGAAGGCAAGAAGGAGAATAATACGAACCTCTTCGCCAACATCGCATTGGACATTATTCTCAGTGATAACCCGGAACTGAAAATCACCAAGCGCATCAATTCGCTTGAGGACAAGAAGAACTCTTTCCTCGCTAAGATGAAGAAGCTCGGCGAACTCCAGGAAAAAGTGAAAAACGGAGAGGTGCATGGCGCTGAAGGTTTCCGTGAGTTGTTGAAAATAATGGAGGAGGACGTGTAATGGGCGTAGTATCAAAGTACGACAACCTGTATGATGTCAAGAAGAACATCATCTGCCACGCTCCTGTCACTTCTTCACATTTCGAAAGTATTTTGAAGAAGGGCAATGTACTTCCTATGATGAATGGCGTAACAACACCAACATTGTTCGGAATTCACGCGGACAAGAAATTCAAGCGTGGACGCTGGCGCCGAGTATTAACACATTAATTCATATAACAATGGCAAAAGAAAAAGCAACTATTTCAGCAACCCTCGGTCATGAGTACGAGGACCTGGAGGAGCGTGAGGATTTCCTCGCCAACAACGCGGACTCTGTTGAGAAAATGGAGTTCATCAAGCGATTCAACTCTGATGAGCTGATGAAGAAGAAGGACCTGTTCGCTCTTCAGTCTGCACGGGCATCTGACATCGAGGAGGAAATCAAGGATTTCCGTGAGCAGAAAAAGGCAGAGCTGAAGCCTATCAAGGAAGAGATTTCTTCTCTCCTTAAGGAAATCAAGCAGAAGGGTAGCATGGTTAACGAGAAGGTTTACAAGTTCGTTGACCGTGAAGCAAAGATGACTGCCTTCTATGACAAGGAGGGTAATCTTGTTTCTTCCCGTCCGGCAACACGTGACGAACTCCCTAGCAATGTATACTCAATTAACCGTGATCAGCAGGCTATGTAGTCTGCTTTCACATAGTTTCTAAATTCTAAAATATTTTGTAAAATGGACAATGAAAAATTGCAGATAAACCTCGCTCCTGGACAGGAGCATGCGGAGCTTGTTATCCGTGAGGTAGGTAACGAGAACCCTTATAAGCTTCCTGCAAAGGAGCCTCTTAATCTTCAGGTAGACGGTGTTATTACCTGTATCTATGCCTTCCTTGAGAAGCGTTGGGGTACAGAGCAGATTGACAAAGAGCATACGCATATCCTGGTTAATCGAGAGAAGCTCGTTGTTACTCTTGTTACAAACGAGAATGATGAGCGCACTACACAGACAATTATCGGCTCTATCCAGCTGTCTCGTCAGTTTACGGGATTTCATATCAATGACGGTCAGTTGTGGAAACCGGTACAGCTTGGTGACTTTTTCCGACTCAACCGTTCTTTCTTCGAGACGAAGGAGAAGAACATGGAACTCGTCAATCTCCTCAAGAGCTTCTCGGCGAAGGTTCAGACAACAATCAAGAAGGAATACAGCGACAATGGTTCCGTGACTGACAACTATGAGAAGGCTGTAGACTCTAATCTTCCTCCATCGTTCACTATCAATATTCCTATTTTCAAGGGCGCAGAGCCTGAGAAGCTTTCAATCGAGACTATCGCTCACGTCGAAGGCAACATGGCATTACTGACGCTTATCTCTGCTGATGCAGAATGTATCATCGAAGAATCCCGCGACAAGATCATCAATACGGAGCTTGATAAGATTCGTAAACTCTGTCCTGAGATTCCTATTATGGAAGTGTAATGACAGAAATGGATAACAGAATAGCAAAAATGCCCGCCAAGATGGCCTTTGCTGTACTTGACTTGCGTAAGGTGCATGCGTGCATCATGGAACTTCCACGAAGCAAGTCGGTACAGCTGGCCCGAAAGGCGGCATACCTCAACTACATTGAAGGTGAGGGTAGAAAACTCGGTAAGGTTCCACTTCATTATGAACGCCTTAATGAAAAGGGCGAAAGCGTGACGGTGGAAACTTACTTCAGGTATTTAGATAGGGTACATTAATTTTTAATTCTATACAAATGGATATAGAGCAGTTAAACAAAACGCCTCATAATCAGATTTGCGATTTGGCAAGAGACAGATTTATCGAGGTGTACAATCAGAAGTTCGGAGAGGGTGGAGAAGTATTCTTTGAAGAGCAGAAGGCATTCTTCAACGAAGAACTTCTCAATGGCTCGTTCAAGGGCTATCTTGAAAAGGCTCCATCACTGAATATTCATGATGCCTTCATGAACCTGGCAATTAACGGTTTTTCTCTCGAAAAGGGAACTACGACACTCTGTTACCTCATGGGCTACAGTAACTACGACAAGAATACCCGACAAACGAATTATACGGCCAAGATCACCTATACTGGATATGGAGAAATCCTTCTTCGCCAGCGAGCCGGTCAGATTGTTCGTTGTGACAATCCTGTCGTAGTTTACAATTGTGACGATTTTCGTTTCGGTGAACGAGACGGTCATAAGTACGTTGATTACGCAAAGACCTATCCTCGACCTGAAAATTCATACATCGTTGCTTGTTACGTGAAGATTATTCTTCCGAACAATGCCTACGATTACTTCGTTCTTGACCGCGAAGGTATCGACCGTCTCCGTACGTATTCGGAGAAGTTCGGAGGTAAAGACCACAAAGCCAACGCTCTTTACGGCGGAAACTATGTCGGAAACGATGGTAGAACGTATTTCAGAGATATCGACACAGGCTTCCTTATCTCGAAGACATGCAAGCATGCGTTCAAGGGCTATCCTAAACTGAAGGTTGGTCTGGGCGCTCTTTTGCAGGCCGATATCGACATGCAGACTCAGCAGAAACCGACTCAGGAAGCCTTTGGCGCCGGAGATACCGCACCGGAAGACAAAGGCGTCAAGGTAAAGGTTGACAGTGATTCACCATTTTAAAATTGTTATATATGGCAGAAAATACAGAATTGCAGTTGGTACAACAACAAGCCAACAATATTACAAGACAGATTGCAACGCTAAAATCTGATACGGAAAATGCGGTGCAAGCCAACAGGAAATCTTATGAGGCATGCGTGAATGCAGGTGAGTCTCTGTTGTTTGATATTGGCGTATCCGGAATGAACGATGCTCTTGACGAGAGAGCCGCTGAGTTTATCAAGAAAGCTAAACTGACAGAGAAAGCAATGACGGAGAAACGTAAGGGTGTTACCCAAGTGTTCGATATTGTCCGTAAGGGTTTTACTATGATGGAGAACCTTATCTCTATCAAGAACACCGATTCTGTTGTCTATAAGATTCAGGAGAAGCGCAACGAGTATGCGGCATACAAGCTTGAACAGCAGCGTAAGGCTGAGCAGGAACGTCTGCGCCAGGAGCGCATCAAGGAGGCCAAGATTAAGCTGAAGACTGATACGATTGATATCTTGAACAATCTCCTCACAGAGCATTCTTCTGCTGCTATCAACTCACTTAATAACACGTTCTCTCTTCTCACCCTTGACAACAAGGATGAAGTTAAGAAACGTATTACAGAGTGTTCTGATGTTCTTGACCTCGGACATCTGTTCGTTAATAACAAGCCTTCATACTCTTCTGAAATTGATGAGAATGATGCCAAGGAGATTATGAATGGAGCCTACAAGGAGGTTTCCGCTTCTCTTCTTGCATCTTATAAGCAGACCGTTAATGCTACACGTGATGAGCTTCTTATGAAGTTTGATTCTAAGATTGCTGAACTTCTTGAAATCAAGAAGGCAGAAGAGGAACGCAAACGTAAGGAAGAAGAAGCTCGCAAGGCTGAAGAGGAGCGTAAGCGCAAAGAGGAGGAAGCACGTAAGGCTGCTGAGGAAGAGCGCAAGAAGCAGGAGGAGATTCAGCGTATCAAGGACGAGGAGGAGCGCAAGCGCAAGGAGGCAGAGCGGAAAGCTGCCGAGGCTGAACGCAAGGCAAAGGAAGCCGAGCTGAAGGCTGCTGAGGAAGAGTGCAAACGTAAGGAAGCAGAAGCTGCCGCTGCTGAGGCTGAACGTAAGGCTAAGGAAGAGGCTATCCGTAAGGCTGATGAGGCTGCTAAGGAAGAGCAGCAGAGAAAGCTTGCGGCTGAGCAGGAGAAGCGTGATGCAGAAAATGCAGCCCAGCACGCTACCGCACAGGCCCAGTCACTCTTCGCTCAGACTTCCGTTGGAGAAACCGGTAAGCAGAAAATCAAGGTAACAAAACGCCTTGTTGTTACCGACAAGAATGCCTGGCTCGACATCATCCAGCAGTGGTGGACGATTGAAGGCTCCAAGATGGCTCCTGACAAACTTGCTTCTAAGTTGGAATTCATGCGCAAGGCTTGCGAGAAACACGCAAACAGCGAAGAAGAGTATATCGTTTCTCCTTATATTAGATATGAGGATGAGGTAACGGCTAAGTAATATGGCGGAACAACCGTTTGACCCTTATTATTCTCGTGGTGAGGTCTCCAATTCGGACCTCACTGCGTTGAAATTTGCCCTGAACCCGCAGCTCAACTTCGTAAAGGAAGAGGACAAGAGAAAGGCTTTCCATCTCGGAACTCTCGTTGACGCTCTCGTTACCGAACCAGAAAAGTGCAATCATTACGCCATGACGGTCGATGACGAGAAATATACGGAGAAGGATTGGAAATGGGGGCTAGACCGGCTTGCTGTTCTGAAGAAACAGGCAACGAAGGATAGGTTCCTTGATTTCGTCCTGAAGAATGCGGTCGGTCAGAAAACATTCATCAATCCGCATATGAAGATGGAATACCAGGGCTTCGAGTTCGAACTTCCGGTACGCTGCAAGTTTGACTGGTGGCTCGGGGAGTTCGGCGGTGATTTGAAGACCACCGCAGCTACGTCACAAGAACAATTTGAAGCTCAGATTGATTTCGTCGATTGGGATAGAAGCCGTGCATGGTATATGGATCTTACGCACAGTATAGACCCAAGATACGGAAACATGGACTTTATCTTTGCGGTCTCCAAGACCAAGAAGAAAGTATTCTATAAGAAGATTGAACGTGGTGACGAGTTGTATTTGCGTGGTAGGGAGAAGGCTCTTGAATGGGCTTTCCGCATGTGGTGTTTATTATAATTTATTATTATGTCAGATAAACCGAAATTATACGATTATCAAGAAGAAGGTGTGCGCATGGAGCTTGCCATGAAGCGCTGTATCAATGGCGATGACATGGGAACCGGTAAGACGGTTCAGTCTATCGTCGCCATTGAACGTGCAAAGGCAACTCCCTGCCTTGTTGTTTGCCCTGCTGCACTTAAGGTTAATTGGGAACGAGAGATAAGGAAGTTTACGAACCTCCGGCCTCTCATTCTTACCGATTCCGTTAATGCGACATACGGATACCATCTTACTAAGATGAACCTGTATGATGTAGTGATATGCAATTACGAGTCGCTTGCAAAATACTTCGTCGTAAGCCTCGGTCCGAAACCGTTACGGCTGAAAAACTTCCTGTTTCGTGATGAACTGAAGATTATCAAGTCTGTGATTATCGACGAGTCTGCAAGAGTCAAGGATCCATCAACAAGGCAGTCTAAAATCATCATGGGACTGTGCCAGGGTAAGGAGTATATCTATGAGCTTACAGGTACGCCCGTTGTCAATCACGCAACAGACCTGGCCTGCCAGCTTGCTATCCTCGGTCGTCTGAACGACGAGTTCGGAGGGTTTGGCGAGTTTTGTAACAGGTACGGCGAGAATGAGAATCTTGAAGAGCTTAACCGGAAGATACACGAAACGTGCTACTTCCGCAGAGAAAAGAAAGATGTTCTTAAGGATTTGCCGGATCTGACCAGAACGACCATCAGTGTCGCCCTCGACCCGGAAACGCAGGAAGAGTACGATACCTGTCAGAAAGACCTGCTCACGTTCCTTCTCGAATACAAGAGCTGCTCCGAGGAAGAGGCTAGGAAAAAGCTTAGAATGAAGGCTCTTGTCAGGTTTATGAACCTTCGCTCGATATCCGGGCGAGGGAAGATGAAGGCGACTATAGAGTTTCTCCATGATACCGAAGAACAGATAATCGTATTTGCCGAGCATCGTGATGTCGTTAGTGCAATCAAGAAAGAGTTCCCGGATGAGGTTTGCACCGTAACCGGTTCCGATAGCCAGCAGCAGAAGCAGTGGGCTATCGATTCTTTTCAGGCTAGGAAAAAGAGAATCATCATCTGCTCCATCAAGGCAGCAGGCGTAGGCCTTACGCTTACGGCTTCTTCCAATGTGGTGTTCGTCGAGCTCCCATGGACGATGGCGGACTTGTCGCAGTGCGAATGCCGCGCCTATCGTAACGGCCAGAAGAATGCGGTTACATCGTGGATTCTTATGGGCGCAAATACCATCGATGGCTATCTTTATAGCTTGATTATGCAGAAAGGCTCAATAGCATCAAAAGTTACGGGCGAACAGGACTCCGCTATCAAGGATGCAGCTTATTTTGACGAGCTGGCCGATTTGGTTTTACAAAATTCTTTAAATAAAAAATAATGGAAATTCAAGGAAAAGTTATTGCCGTTTTACCTGAAAGAAGCGGCGTTTCTGCAAGAGGTGAGTGGAAGTCTCAGACTTATGTAATAGAAACACAAGAGCAATATCCTAAGAAGATGGCCTTTGATGTTTTTGGAGCAGACCGTCTGGCTCAGTTCAACATTCATAGTGGTGAGGAAATCCTAGTTTCTTTCGATATTGATGCTCACGAGTATCAGGGCCGTTGGTTCAACAGCATCCGTGCCTGGAATGTTACTAAGGTGTCACAACAAGCTATGGCAAGTTCTGCTAATGCTGCTGGCGTGGCAAACCCGACGAATCAGCAAAATCTGTTTCCACCTGAACAGCAGTCTGCACAGCAGCAAGCACAGCAACGAGGGAACTCTGATGACCTTCCCTTCTAGTGTAGAATTAATCAAACGAGCATTCAACGCTTATGTGGTTCAACCTGAAAAATGTGTTTGAACTTGAAACGTTTAGAACAAAAGTAGCCGAGTTGGAGAACAAAGGCGCGATGGTAGAGCTGAAAGAAAAACGTGGACGTTCTTTGAAGCAGAATGCCTATCTTCATTTGCTCCTATCTGCATTCGGTCTCCAATACGGCTACACTCTAGACGAAGTTAAGACGCATTTCTATAAGCTGGTAGTGAATAAAGATATATTCCTCAGAGAAGGGATTGATAAATTAACAGGAGAATGCTATAAGTATCTCCGTTCTTCTGCTGACCTTACGAAAGACGAAATGAGCAAATCAATTTCTGATTTCAAATCGTGGGCAAAAGAGGAAGCTGGATTTGATTTTCCTGATTCTGATGAATATATCGCACTACTTCATATTCAACATGATATAGAAAGACAACAAAATTACATACAATAGCTTATGATGTTACCAACTAATATACGTCAGAAGTCAGGCGAGCTATTCCCGAATGACTTGGAAAAGCAGAAAATCTTTTGCATGGGTGCAGCGTTCTCGTTAGGCAACGATTTGTCGGATTTCGAGATTACTACAGAGCAAAAACAAGAAGAATATTATCCTTGCAAAGAAGCTCTTGAAATGTGGCTCGCATACAAGAAAGAAAAACGTCAGACTTACAAGCCACGTGGGTTAGAGGCTCTTAAAAAGAAACTTCTACAGTTGTCAAGCGGAAATCCCGAATACGCAAAGGTTATCGTTGAGTATTCTATGGGCAACAACTATACAGGGTTGTTCGCTCCTAAAAATAATGGTGTGAATAGTTATGAACAACAGCAACGAACTTACAACAAGATTAACTCAATCCTTGCCGGATGAGTACAAAAAAGCAATCGAAGAATTTGGCGCGCAATACGCTTTGTTCTTAAACAAATACCCGACTCTTCAGAAAAGAATCAGCAGTGTTCCTACAGTATACGACTCTGTAAAGAACGGCGGTCTTTCGTTTGTGGAAATCGATAAGTATTTCAAGGATGGGGCAAGCGAATGGTGGATTAGAACAATGGTCATAGACTTATTTATGGTCCTTGGCGCGTTCGATGTCACTACTCCTTACCAGTTTAAGGCGATTGCTCAGAGAATCAGGCAGGAGTACTACCATGTTACACCTAGCGAGCTCACAAGGTTCTTCTATGAGTTCTCTATGGGTGAATATGGTGAAATCTATGTTGGCAAGACCGTGAATCCTCAGAGACTTTTTATAGCTCTCGACAAGTATATGTGCAAGGTATACGAAAAGAGAGCCGAAATAGACAGCCAGAGAAACCTCGACAAGCAGAAGATAGAGGATGAGAAGGCTAGGATGAACGCTATATCCTACGAAGAGTATTGCCGCAGGGTAGGCATAGACCCGAAAGAATCCCCTCTTGAAAAGCTAAAGAGAAAACTTGAAAAAGAATCAAAACGAGACAAAAATGGCAGACGTAAGTAAAATGGCAGAGGAATGGATCAATGAACATCCTGATGCGACAAAGAAAGAAATATGGTTAGCCGGTTATTGGCAATCTACCGATAACTGGTGCAACCGAACCAAGTAAATTTTAGAATTATGGCAGAAAGAAAAGTGAAACCAGAAATCATGCATTTGATGATTCTTAGCAAATGCAACTACAAATGTGAATTATGCTGCAATAAACTGTACGATATTGAGAAAATTCCAGTCGCTACGGTTAAGGAATTGAAAACAATACACACTTTGTGTATTACGGGCGGAGAACCATTCATGGCAAGTATCGACATTGATGATTTCGCCCGCAGTGTCAAGAAAAATTTTCCGAACATCGAAAACATATTCGTTTATACAAGTGGACTCATTCTCATGTATCGTTTACCACATATTTTTTCTTATATTGATGGTCTTAGTATTTCTCCAAAAAGTATGAAAGACTGGTTGGCTTTGGAAAAAATTGCCAACAGCACCTCTCGTGATTACCTTAACAATATTTCTAGATTGTCTAGTAACCGCTTGTATGTGTTTAAGGAACAGATTTCATTTTTCGAGGAAAGATTTAAGCCCATCGCGAAGAAACTGAACCTTAACGTTCTGTATCGTACGTGGGATAAGGAGTTTAAGACTCCAGACAATGAGATTTTCAGAAGATTACCAATACTTTTAAATTAGTTGATTATGGTAGAAAGCAAAGGTAAAATCGCAGAAGTTACTAACGCAACCACCAAGCAGGCGATTGTGTTCATAGGAGTTTACTCTTGGGTTGTCGTAAGAAACCTAGGAAGAGCAATAAACAAGGCAGTTCACAAGCTGCCCTGGTTGTTCATCGCGATAACGGTAGTAATATCATTCATTGTTAGCTTCGTTCTTATCTCTAAGGCTAGGGCAGAACGAGATAGCTACAATCAAAAACTAGTTCACGCAACGCAGCAGCTTGATAGCTATGTAGCTGCATACGGAAACATTAAATCAAAGTAATATGAAGAAATACAAACATACAATAGTGATGATCCTGCTTATCATCGCAGCAATTATCGCAGGTTACGGGTTCATCTGCTTCATGGTTGAACATATTTTCCTTTCGCTCCTGATGCTATTCTGTATCAGCTGCGCATTGGCAGTAAAGAAGGAGGTGTAGGAATGTCGGCATATAATTTCACACCAAAATGAGCATTCTTCATCAACTACAAGGAGCCGGACAGGGAAACAGTAGACCATATCACTTCGCTCTATTACCTCATTATCGGTTCTCTCGCTACAATCACACAGACGGCAATCAAAGACTTGCACGACAATCTCAGTGAGAGGAAGGACCTGTTTAAGCATGAACTTAAGTATCGCATAAAGGAGGCATTCTCCCGTTCAGAGACTCTTATAGGTATATTCAAGAAGTATACCACTGAGATTTCGCAGTACGAGCTCTGGCTTGATATCACAGACAGCATGGAGGAAGACCTGAAGATTGACATACAGAGACTCTTCTACACGACCGATAACATTCTTCTGAAGAACAACATCAAGGAACACAAGCTTCAGGCGTATGCATGCGTAGCTTACAACCTGTCAATCATGCTGCACGATATGTGTACGAAGTTTGATGACGTTATGAGTGAACGTGGCATCAGTTCCGGCAGCATAAGACCTTGCGGAGAATTCATACAGTCTATGTATGGTATGTATGCCTCGATGAGAGAGGTTGCCAGGATTCTCATACCGGACAAGGATGCTGAATACTTCAAGGAAGGCGGTCAGATTTACAGGGCTTTGCAGGTGGTTGCAATGAAGGTATGCAATCCGGAAAGGATAGACAAAGCTGCCGACGAAGGACTGAAGCTTAATGGCGTTGACTATCATGGTGAAGAACACCAGAATAACGCATTCCTTCCTTGGAATGGCATCCAGGTTAACTTCCTGTCACGCAACTTTGATAAGATGTCTGATGAAGAACTTGCAAAGGCTCTAGGACGATCTGTTGGTGCAGTAAAGGCAAAAATGAGACAACTTAAGCTAAAACGCAATAACGATTAGGAGGTGTAATTATGGAAGATTTGCCTGTAGGCGCAGAAGTCACATTAAAGGTGGTTGAGACCAAGGAAGCCGATTGTAGCGGTTGTTTCTTTGATGAAATTGCAAACTGTATCAATATAGACATGTGTAATCGAATCAAGTGCGCATCAAATGAGCGAAAAGACGGAAAGAATGTTCAATTCAAAAGAATAAAGTAATATGGCTACAGCAAATTTTGAAATTGGGAATAAAGAATTTGAGGTACGTTTCATACCTGAATCAGGTTATCCTCCAACAAAGAATGAACGTGGTTCTTCATTAGTTGAGTATGATGTAACGACATACAAAGATAATCAGCCAATGATAAAGAAGTTCAATCAGAAGAAACGAGTTTATTTCGACCTTAAAGGTAATGTTTATAAGAGTAAGCAGAGCAACAAGGTATGGTTCAATCTATATAAAGCAAGCTAATGGTTATGGGAACAAAAGTAGAAGTAAGAACTATTCCTTTGCATGGATTGTTTATTCATCGCAAGCAGGTTTGGCGGTCACTCGGTAAGCTTAGAGCTGAAAGCCATTCTACGACAGCGCAAAAGGTGTTTATGAATGAGCATGATACCGAGGTATCAACTGAGAATGCTGATTTCATTGATGGCTTGAAAGTCACTCCTTATGATGGGGAGTTGCCAAAAATATCAAAATACGCAGATTGTAGCATGAGCTACTATCAACATTGTTTAATGCAAAAATTGGTTTAGTTATGGAAGCTGAGATTAATATAGTGGAAATCCTAAAGGATAAGCCGCAAGGAACGAAGTTATATTCTTCCGCTTGTGGTAAATGCAAGTTAGAAGAAGTGGATGATAAAAGTTTCAAAATATCCTTCTACAGTTCAAAATTTGGTTTTATGAATGGTGGAGAAGGGTATCTTGATAAAAATGGCAAATTGTATGATGATGGAGAATGTGTTGTTTTTCCATCAAAAGAAATGCGAGACTGGTCTAAGTTCCAATGGAAAAAAGGTGATGTACTGGTGAGTAATGATGGTGGTACAGAAGTTATCTTTGATAAATGGTACGATGATACCTATACCAATTTCTATAGTAAGCATTACCTTAATAGTGAAGATGAAAATAATATTAAGTATAATGAAGCCTTCCTTTGTACAACTGAAAGATATTCCCTTGTAGATAAAGATACTGCTCAGACCTACATTAACACCATAGAGAAGCGTTTGGGTGGCAAGCTCAATCTTGAAACTTTGGAGATTGAAAAGCAGCTTGAGTTCAAGGATGGGGATATAGTGGTATATGGAAAATCAGCAGCAATATGCCGAAAGTTTTATAAGCATACCCTTTGTTTCTATGTTTCTCTAAATGAAATGGTTGGATTATTGTTTGACGATGAGGTGGAATCATCTGAAGAGTATAGATTTGCTACAGAAGAAGAGAAAAAACAGCTCTTCTCAGCTCTCGAAAAGGAAGGCAAACGATGGGATAGTGATAAGAAAGCTATTGTTGATTTGAAGCCAAAGGTTGAGCTAAAACCATTTGATAAGGTGCTTGTCAGAGACTTTGGAAGCCAAGCATGGCAAGTAAGCTTGTTTAGCTATAAAGATAGCGATTCTTATTATTATTGTTGTAATGGTTGTGGTTGGAATCAATGTATTCCTTACAACGAAAAGACAGCACATCTACTAGGAACGACTGGTGAGTGGAAAGGAGGTGAGGGATGAAAGGATTATGTAGTTACTGCTCCAGATATTTTTTTTGTAGCAAAAGACCCAATCAAAATGAGGAGGATGTAATACTTTGTTCAAGCTTTACCCAGAATAATGATAACGAAGAAACCATTTGGGAGCAGAGAAGATATGAGATAGCAAAAGATGTTGCAGCAGGTCTTGTACAACGTCCTAACTCTACGTATGACAGTGTTGTTAATTCTGCCATCAAAATCGCAGATAAATTAATAGAACGTTTAAAGGAGAAGTAAGTTATGATAGACGATAAGAAAATAGAAGCTGCTGCTAATAAGCATATTGAGACAGAGTATGCTAGATACAATAGTGGCAAGGTTGATGAAGAAATGATTTGTCTTATTGGCAAAGATAGCTTCAAAGAAGGTGCTAAGTGGGCTATCAATAATTTCTTGAAGGACTTGTTTCACCAATCTAGCGAAGTTCCACGTAACGACAATGGAAAGATTCTTGCATTCTCAAAAGAATGCGGTTATAGAAAGCTCTACGATATGAACGATGAGCTTGATAAAACCACTTGCGATACATATCAACAAATGTGGGAAGAGCAAGTAAATATATTCAAATTGTCTGATTGGATATTCGTAGATGAGTTGTTTGACTTAATTATCAAAGGATGTAATCATGATTAAGGAAGTAAAAATGTACTCTGTAGTTTGTGACAGATGTGGAAAGCCCTTTATTGATGAATTTAATGGCATTGTGGCTTGGGTGGACGAAGCACCTATGGCATATAAATCAACAGAAGAGATTGTTGAGCTAATAAAACCTACGGTTGATGTGATAGATGT
>ENA-UERY01000076-UERY01000076.1-human-gut-metagenome-genome-assembly--contig:-NODE-76-length-85001-cov-7.301835_pt1 | contig 85001 bp, 69 predicted proteins | sample MGYA00242989_ERZ507990 | MGnify/ENA primary metagenome ERZ507990 (study PRJEB26167, sample SAMN06115529) | human gut metagenome | host: Homo sapiens | place: China:Fujian | collected 2015-08-26 | study...
AAAAAAGATAAGAAAAAGTAAAAAAATTGAATGTGAAAAACAAACGGTAAAAGCTGAAATGAGGAGAGCAATTTGGAATAAATTTTCCGATGATTTGCAACAGGATGTCATAGAGATTGATGCATCAAAAGAAGATGCGAAGAAAATCTGGGAAAAATTATCGAATTATTTACCGACATATTCATTATTTCAGTCAGATAGAAAAAATAGTGATGGAGATGACGAAATACAAGATCCATTGAAAACAGCTGTAAAACAAATTTTGAGTGATACAGAATTACAGGAAACATTGGCAGAAGTTGCAACAGAGGTTGAAAACAAATTAAAAGAAGTAGCGGATAGAACATTAACTAAACTTCGAGAAATGGATCCAGCAATTGCAGCAAGTTTGAATCCTATAATCCCATCAGCAGAGAGTCTAAAGTGGCAGGATGTCTTTAAAAATGTATCAATATCAGGCGATGAAGATATTCCGATTAATAAACGAGGAAGCGGAGTAAAAAGACTTGTATTGCTAAATTTTTTCAGGGCTGAGGCGGAGAGGCGCTGCCAAGAACAAGGTAATACGGGTGTAATATATGCGATAGAAGAGCCAGAAACTTCACAACATTCAGATAATCAGAGGATATTAATAGAAGCCTTTAAGACATTAGCTTCAGTCGCAAATACGCAGGTTATATTGACAACACATAGTTCTTACATTGTTAAGCAATTACAGTTTACAGATTTACGCCTTATTAAAGAAAATGAAGAAGGAAATAAAGAAATATTAGGTGTTCTTCCGGGACAACTTCAATATCCGTCATTAAATGAAGTAAATTATATAGCATTTAATGAAGTTACAGAGGAATATCATGATGAATTATATTCATTTATAGAATTTCAGGGATGGAAAAGCTCGTATATTCAAGGAAAGCCAACGAGATTATACAAACGCATAGGTAGGAATAACTCTATCATAGAAGAGCAGAAAGTTTTGACAGAATATATACGACATCAGATACATCATCCGGAAAATAAAAATAATCCAAGGTATACAAGAGAAGAATTAAAGCAATCCATAGACTTAATGCGAACGTTTATCGAACAGCAGAGTGCAGCCGGAATTGTTGAGCCATAATCATGATAACAAAATCTCCAAAAACCACATGGACACAACGGAAATTCCGGATTTTTCCACACGAATCACACGGAAAATCACCATTTGCACACCGCAATACACCGGTCTGATATCGTGAGGGTGGACGTACAGTAGGATCAGGAACTGTAGCTCCTATCATCGAGTAATTTAATCTGAATATAGATTTGTTATCGCACGATAACGTTGTGTCCAAACGTAAGATACCCGTAGAACTTTGGTTCTACGGGTATTTTTGGTGCTTGGTTGCAAGAAAGGACTTGATTCGATGAGAAAAGAATATATATTAATATTTAGCCTGGGAGTATGCGATGGTGAAGTGTAATGGTTGCACGATTAGATAAATAAGCAGACTTCCCCAGACCACCAAAAACTTAGAGTTCACAGGGCGGTTATTTTTGTGTCTTATTATTATCCCTGTCGAATATGTATCCGTCACAAACGCAGGAGATGCTGAAGCTGACGACCGTAAGGAAAGCCACTTTTATTTAAATGATAGAGAAGGAAATAAAAGTGTGTTATACTTAAGAAATAATAAATACACCAAAAGCGGATTTGCAAAGGAGGGAGTATCATGAGATGTCCATATTGCAACGAGGAAATGATATGTGGTTCGGTTCAGAGTCAACGAGAAATTTTCTTCACAACGAAGCCTGACAAAAATTGGCTTATACCGTCAATCAATAAAAAAGACGAAATCATATTAAGTTCTCATAATTGGTCGAAACCAACCTGTATGGCATATCATTGCCCTGCCTGCAGGAAAGTTATTATTGATTATTCAGTTAAAAGTGAATAGAAGCTGACCAATCGGATAAAAAATCATATGCTGAATAAAAAGGTATAATTTAGATATGAGGACGATCAATAATTTATGTGCAATTATTGCACGAAGACCAGATGCGATTGCATTTGTAAATGAAAGTGAGACATGATGGAAATGAAGTCACGTTTACCTCAAATAATCTACACGCTGACGGCAATCTTTACAGCCGGCACAGTTGCAACTACAGTTTTATACCAGTCAACGTCGAAAGAAATCCTGCTGACATTAGCGATTAGTTTTGGTACGTGTGCATACCATTTTATTATGAGACTACTGGTGGGTTCCATTGTCAATTCCATTTTGCACAATAAAGTAGATTACTGCAAACGCTGGTTTCAGGTGAGTGAATCCGAGAAAAAGATTTATGAAAAGCTTGGCGTAAAAAAATGGAAAAATAAAATGCCGACCTACAGACCGGACTGGTTTGATCCGAGACTCCATAGCTGGAAAGAAATCGCACAGACCATGTGCCAGTCAGAAGTGGGGCATGAGATTATTGCGGTATTGAGCTTTTTGCCGGTTTTCGCCGGGATAAAATTTGGAGCATATCCGGTTTTCATTATTACTTCCATTGTATCTGCAGGAATGGATTTGATTTTTGTAATTATGCAGCGGTATAACCGGCAGAGGATCATGAGAATACTTGCAGCAAAAAAGTAAAAATGTTTACACAGCAAAAAATGTAAAAATGCTTACCACCTTGACAAGCAGTAAAGATCAAAGTAAAATATAACCTATCGGAATGGTAGGAAAACTGCAGATAAAAAGGAGGGAACAACATGGAACATATTGCCAGAAAAGATGCTTTTGAGTTACTTAAAAAATATAATAAAGATCCATTTCACATTCAGCATGCTCTGACTGTAGAGGCTGTTATGAAGTGGTATGCAAATGAACTGGGATACGCAGAAGATGCAGAATACTGGGGGATTGCAGGACTGCTTCATGATATTGATTTTGAATTGTACCCGGAAGAGCATTGTTTGAAAGCACCGGAGCTTTTAAGAGAAGCTGGAATTTCAGAAGATCTGATCCATGCAGTATGTTCTCATGGATACGGAATCACAGTAGGATGTGGAAAGATGATTGATGTAGAACCTGTCCATGAGATGGAAAAAGTATTATTTGCGGCAGACGAACTGACAGGTCTGATCTGGGCGGCTGCGTTGATGCGTCCGTCAAAAAGTACAAAAGATATGGAATTAAAATCTCTGAAGAAAAAATATAAAAGCAAAGGATTTGCTGCGGGATGTTCAAGAGAAGTCATTGAAAGAGGTGCAAAGCAACTGGGCTGGGAACTTGAAAAGCTTCTTACCATGACCCTGCAGGCAATGGCAGCATCTGAAGATACGATCCGGGCTGAGATGGAAGAAGAACAGGAATAGGGAAGCACATAGGAATTGAACAGAATTCCACCTGATAAAGAAAATGATTGGAGAGGTAAAGAAGGCTGCAAAAGCATTTGAAAGAAATGTTTTTGCAGCCTTCTTATATAAAAAGCAAGGGGAACAAGCAAAGTGATGGAACAAGCACGATAAAATTGTATAAAATAACAAAAATAAATAAAAAGAAACGCCGATATTGAAAAAAAAGAAGAAAAAAGATATAATTATATGCAAAATGAAAATGGTACGGAGATAAAAAATAGGCAAAATATCTAATGGCATGGAGGAGCGAGTTTATGAAAAACAAATTAAAGCAAGTTACCATTGCAACTTTATCTGCTTGTATGATTGCAAGTGCGGTACCGATACCGGGGAATGTAGCAAAGGCAGCGGTGACGCAGGAGATGATCGATTTTACCGACGAGAACAGTCAGGGCGGCTGGGTAAAAGATGGGGCAAATGGAACGATCACTTTCCAGAATGGTGAGGGTGATGATGGATTTATGGTACTTGAGTCTGCAGGAGAGTCCTTTTTCAAATATGGAAATTCCAAAACCCGTCAGGATGGAATTCTTGAAATGGATCTTACCCTGACGAAAGGACCGAATGGGGCGAGAATGTTGATTTTGTTCCGTTACAATTCTTCCTCCGACTGGGAAGGAATTGGAGTAGACGGTACTCACTGGTTCTGGCAGAAAGGTTCTTCTAACTGGGGAGATCTTAATTCCACAAAGACGACGTTTGATGCATCAGATATAAACCAGAAGCATCATATCAAACTGGAGTATCGTGGAAAGCAGATCAAGGTTTATCAGGATGGTGAGGTGATTATTGATCAGACAGTAGATGCATTTAGTGATACGATGTCCGGACAGATTGGAATGAGAGTCTGGGGAGAACCAACAGAAACCCATGGATGTGCTTTGAAGTTTGACAATATAAAAACTTCCGATATTTTTTCAGCAGTTTCGATTGATCCGAAAAGTGTGAAACTTGAACAGGATACAGCGGCAGCACAGGATATTGAAGTGGCAATAACAGGCGAGAATACATTAAGTGCGATTAAAAATGGATCAGAGGTATTGGAAAGGGGAACGGATTATACTGTAAATGGTCAGAATGTCACAATTAAGACAACTTATCTTGAAAAGATCAAAAGTCAATCCAGTACAAAGCTGGTTTTTGAATTCGAAGATGGGCAGACACAGACATTCACGATTAATATTAACATTCCGGAACCGACGGTATCCTATACAAGAAATTTTGCGGCAGACGGAGCAGACGGCTTTACGAAAAAGAGTGGAAGCGGTTCTATGAGTCTGGAAAATGGTGCCATGAAGTTTCAGGGAGATGGCGTATTTATTGATGATAATTCGGCAAGCCTGAAAGACCAGGAAATTGAATTTACATACGATCCGATGAATGATAATTGTGGATATGGGGCAGTTCTCCGGTATGTAAGTGATAATGAGTATTTCTATGTTGGACCGTCTTCACAGAATAATCAGCATTATACCAGATGGAATATCTGGAATGCACAGGGACAGTCACTTCTTGGAAGTGAATATAATGACAGTGGTTTTATTCTTGCAAATAGAGTGGTTCCATATAAGATAAAAGTAAGGATTGTGGACAAGTATGTGACAGTATTTGTTGATAATGAGGAAATTCTTAATAGAGAACTTAGTAATGTTACGACAAATCCGGGAAAAGTGGGATTCAGAACCGGAAGTAATAATGGAATGCTCATCCAGAAGTTTACGCAGGAGAATGCAGCTGTACCGACAGTTGTGGAAAATACAGAGCCTGTAACAATTCAGTCAGATGCCATGACAGTCCGTCTGGACCGTGCATTCCCACGGGTAATCGATTATACATTAAAGAACGGTGGGGAGACTGTAAAAGGACAGGAACTTGCATTACATCAGATTGAGTTAAATAATAAACTTTATACACCGGATGTTACAGCAGATATCAGTGAGAATAAAGCGGTTTATCATGTGTCAGAGGCGACGACAGGAATTTCATTTGATGTTATATTTACTGTAGAAGGAAATGTCCTTTCTATGAATGTAAAAAATATAGTTGATGATCAGACGAAGCTGTACACTTTGAATTTCCCGCGTCACAGTTTGATTTCTATGTCAAGTAAAGATGCGGACGGAAAGCTGACTGTAAATAATTATCAGGGACAGAATGCGATTTCGCTTTCTTCAGCCAATGCATCAGAAGCATATAATGAGACGACGCTTGCAGTGTTAAGTAATCGGAATGTTGCTGCTGCATTAAGTGGAGAATCGTATAAAAACCGTCATGAAGTAGCATACCAGACGTTTGCGGCAGGAGACCATAATTCTACAGGTTTATGGATGAATGAGTATACTTACCGTGGACTGGATGGAGAGATAATGTATCTGCCTGCAGTCAAGGTAGCGGTCACAGCAGATTGCAATGGAGATGGAAAAGTAGACGCTCAGGATGGTGCAATTGTACTTCGGGATAAGTGTATGACCAGAAAAAGTGGAGCGGACGAAGTGACAGACTCCTGGACAATGATCGCAATGAATGTAGGATCAGAAGCTCAGTATCCATTTCTCCGTATTTTGGATAATGTGAAGAAGATGTATCTGGCTACAGATGGATTTGGGCAGAATATTATTATCAAGGGATATCAAGGTGAAGGACATGACTCCTCTCATCCGGATTATGCAAATTATAATAAGCATGCCGGTGGTCTGGAAGATTTCAATACTTTGCTGAGTGAGGCAGAAAAGTATAATGCACAAATAGGTATTCATGTAAACCAGACAGATACTTACCCGGAAGCTCCGCAGTATGGAAAACTTGCAGCAAGCCTTCCGGCCTGGGATTGGTATGATAGTTCAAAAGGCATTATTCGTGAGAACGACGATCTTGATACATCAGAAAATGGATTGGATGGACGTTTTTCGCAATTATACGATAAAGATACGCAGGGAAAGATTGATACGACATATGTAGATGTATTCTTTGGAACAAGATGGCCGATGTATAAATTAATACAGAATATAAAAGGCCGCAACATTATTCTTGGAACAGAGAATCCTGATGAAATGGTTTCCCACAGTGTATTTGTCCATGGTATTCAGACCGGGGCAGGCAACTTTAAAGGAGCAGGAAATCTGGTTCGTTTTGTAGAGAACAACCAGTCTGATATTTTCCAGGGAACAACTTTGTTCAGAGGAATACAATCGAGAAACAACGGCGGCGATACAGGCGGAGCAAGCAAAGGTGGTGCTGGTATTGACGGTTGGCAGCAGTCTTCACAGGGAAATAATGCAGCAAGTATGAATGATTCGCTGGATACATTTTATTGCGAAGTACTTCCGGCTAAGTTCCTTGCACAGTATCCGCTGATGCAGTATGAAAGCGAATCGCGGGCAGTTCTGGGAAATAGTAACGAAGTAGTAACTGAGATCGTGAATAACGTTAATGTTATTACGCTGGACGGTGAAAAAGTTGCCGAAGGAAATAAGATTTTCATTCCATGGGAAAAGGATGATGATGAGCAGGGTAAGATTTATCATTATAATAAAGATGGAGGTTCAAGTACCTGGACACTTCCGGAATCCTGGGGAAATGTAACTGAGGTAACGATTTATAAACTGTCTGCAGAAGGAAAATCTGATAAGAAAACGCTTCCTGTGACAGGACGTAAAGTAACAATTGATGCGACAGCAAAAACAGGATATGTACTTTACAAAGAGGATGCTGTAAAAGTTGATACGGCTGATACGATGGAGTGGTCTACAGGATCTCCTGTGAAAGATATGGGATTCGATTCCTATAATTTTGATGAGTGGAAACCATCATCTACATCTGATAGTGTAGATCATATAAAGATTAAGGATAATAGTCTTGGAAATGCACACCTTTATATAGAGGGAACAAAAGATGGACAGGTAAGTCAGACTTTAACAGGTCTGGTTCCGGGGCAGGCTTATTCGGCATCTGTATGGTGCATTACTGATGATGGACGAAAGGCATCAATTGAGGTAAAGAACGGGGACGAAGTAGTTTCAAATTATATGGAACAGAGTAATGTCACGTATGGAGTTCATCATAATGATAAATATTTGACTAAGGCTCAGCGTATGCAGGTACGTTTTACTGCGGCATCTGACACAGTCAAATTAACGCTTTCTGCAGCAGCAGGAAAAAGCGATACATCGGTTGTTGACTTTGATGATGTGCGGGTGGCAAAAGTTGATGCTTCTACTAACCCGGATCCGAATAAGTATACTTATTGGGAGGATTTTGAAAATGTAGATCAGGGCTTTGGAGTATTTGTGTCTACGGAGTCTGATCAGTCGCATTTATCTCAGAAAAATCCAGTGAATCCAGAGTATACGACGGATGTGATTGATGGAAACTATTCTTTGAAGATTCGTGCAAAAGATTATATGAGAACCATTCCATCAACGGTTAGATTTAAACCGAATACAGAGTATAAAGTAGGCATTGAATATAAAGCACCAAGTGCAAATGCGTTTACTTTTGCAGTAAAATCTGATAAGGCTTCAAAGACGCTTGCAAGTGCGGTGGCAAATGCCCAGAGTGGAAAGCTTGTTCTCGAGTTTACAACAGGTGATGAAGAAGACTGCTATGTAGATATTACAGGACAGAGCAGTGAATATTATGTTGATAATTTCTATGTAGAAGAGGCATACATCCCGGCAGACTTTTCAAAGTTACAGAAGGCAGTAGATGAGGCAGAAAAATTAGACAGAACGGTATATATGACAGAGTATTATGCCGGTCTGGACAGGATTCTTGCGGAGGCTGAGAAAGTACTTGACAATCCACGGACAGAGCAGAGTGAGGTTGATGAGATGACCCAAAAAGTGAGGGATGCAATAAATGCATTACAGCCACTTGCGACAAATGCTGACTTTGCAGCACTGGAAAAAGCAGTAGAGGAAGCTGAGAAAATTATAGTAAAAGATTATAAAGACACATCGGATTTTGAAAGTGCATTAGCTGCTGCAAAACTTCTTTTGGAAGGCAAGGAAGCGAAAAAGGAACTTAAGCATACAGAGGTAGCAACAGCAACTGATACGCTCGTTGAGAAGCAGAAAGCACTAAAACCGGTAGATCCGAATCCGGTTGACCCAGATCCGGTAGATCCAAATCCGGTAGATCCAGATCCGGTTGACCCAGGCAAGCCATCTACTCCGGATAATTCGAATGGTGCAGGACAGACGACAGGAAGTGGCAAGCCATCTGCTGACCAGAAAAATCCGGCGATGGGTACAAAAAAATCTGGAAAAGCAACAAAAACCGGCGATACAACTCCGGTTGTACCGATGGCAGGAGGGGTACTGGTCTCTGCAATGATGCTTCTTGCAAATTTTCTCAAAAAGAAAAAAGACAATTGAGATGAAAGAATGATGTTTGAATAAAAAATATGCTCCGTTCAGGCAGACAGGAACAAGAAAACCTGTTGCCTGAAGGAGCATATTTTATCTTAAGCACTCTTTGCATTTCCGCTGACCAAGACCTCATATTCACGCAGCTTCTCTTTCGCCTGTGGAGTTAAGTGTCTTGGAACTTCAATCTGAACCGTTACATACTGGTCACCGTGAACTGAAGGATTCTTCATGGAAACAATTCCTTTTCCCTTCAAACGGATCTTAGAACCGGACTGTGTACCCTCACGGATCTTACAAAGCACATTGCCATATAAAGTCTGAACCAGTGCTTCACCACCAAAGACAGCCGTCGTGAAAGGTACAGTAATTGTCGTATAGACATCCGTTCCCTTTCGCTCGTATCCCGGTTTGTCAGCGACCTTGACCTTCAACATCAGATCCCCGGCATCTCCGCCATTTGTACCGGGCATTCCCTTGCCACGGAGACGGATCGTCTTACCGGTGTCGATTCCTGCAGGAATATGAACCTTCAGTGACTGGGAAGAATTTCCCGGAGCATTTGGATCCTGTAATGTAATGACCTTGTCACAGCCAAAAGCAGCTTCATCAAAACCAACGGTTACTTCTGCATTCAGATCGGATCCCTTTGACTGAAAACCACCGGACTGGAACCCACCATGGAAGCCGTTCCCAAAACCGGAAGAAGTCTTGCGGGAGGTTCCTCCGTGGAACATATTTCCGAAAATATCTCCGAACATATCATCCATATTACCACCCTCAAAGTGGTATTCCTGATACCCACCGTTTCCGGTAAAACCGCCACCACTGAAACCACCACTGCCAAAACCATTGCTGCCAAATCCGGTTCCGTCAGATCCGGCTCCACCAAAGCCACTTCCATAGAATCCACCATGGAAACCACCGGTGCCGTAACCGCCGGCTCCATCGGCAGCACCGCTCTGGTCAAATGCAGCGTGACCAAACTGGTCATAAAGTTTCTTTTTCTCAGGATCACTCAGGATATTGTAAGCTTCTGTGATCTCTTTAAATTTCTTTTCGGCCTCTTTATCACCGGGATTCGTATCCGGGTGATACTTTTTAGCAAGCTTTCTGTAGGCTTTTTTTATTGCTGACGGATCGGCACCTTTCGCCAGTCCGAGCAGTTCATAGTAATCTCTTTTCATAGACTCACCCTCATATCTTTCCGTTACATTTGTATCATCTGGTCTGCATTACTTTTTACACTATTGTATGCAAAGAAACAGTACACTCCATACTGTTCTATATGTAATATAGCAGAGAGAATAAAAGCCGTCAAGGGAGAATCAAAAAGAATGTTCCGAATTAGACAAAATAAGCGTGGGAATCAACCGAAAAGAACGAGCCGAAAAATTCTGCTGTTGTTATAATAGTATTAAGTCAGAGTGGGTAAGCTCGTGCGTAGACAGAACAAGATTTCAGAACAGGAGGGGATGCGGAGTATGAAGAATCGAAAAAAGCAGTTCCTGAAGATCGGAATTGCAGTATTGGTGATCGCGGTCGCGGGAACTGTTGCCGGGGTTGTCCGATACAGAATTGATAATCGATTCGATTTAACTGTTGGGGGGCATACAATCAGCAAAGATGAATATGTGAACTGCATGAAATCAGTAGAATATGATACAAAAATGCAGATTCAACAGGACTATGATGCCGTTTATGAAGATGGCTTCTGGGAGAAAAAGTATGATGGAAAATACGGCTACGAAATTCTGACGGAAAATACAGTAGAACAGTTGAAATACGTTCATGCGGTCTATGACCTCGCAAAAGAATGCGGTGATGTATCAGACAGCAGCTATAAGGCTTTGGAAAAACGTTGGAAAGACGAGAATGCAAAGCGGAGTGAGAAAGTTGAAAAAGGTGAGGTAGTCTACGGACTGAAAGAATATACCTTTCAGCTTTATCTTCAATATGAAATGAGTACGCTCAAAGAAAAATACTGCAATGATGATACCCGTGAGGGAATGGAACTGACAGAGGACGAAGTACTGGAATACTACAACAGCCGCGAATGGATCTTTGGGGACAGCGAAGAGAATGCTGATCTGGAGACAGCAAGAATTGCGGTGGAACGTGAGCTGCGTGAAAAGAAATATGATATTATCATCACACAGCGTGAAACTGATTCTCAGGTGGACGGGAACATGGCGGATGTAAACCGGTTTACCTTGAAGAATATAGAATGATGGAAGGAGCAATGTTATGAAGAAGAAATGGATGAGCGGTGCTCTGGCTCTTCTGCTTGCAGGAACAACGGTTGCATCAATGGTGCCGGCATTTACTGTTAATGCTGAAGGACAGGATACTGCGACAGGAACAACATATTATGTTGATTCCAAAAGTGGAAGTGACAGCAATGACGGAACTTCCGAAAGCAAGGCATTCAAGACACTTGATAAAGTGAATGCCCTTAATCTTGAGCCTGGAGATACAGTTCTCCTGAAAAAGGGATCTGTGTTTGAAGATCAGGCTCTGCAGTTTACAAAAGAAGACAGCGGTACTGCTGAAGCACCGGTTAAGATCTCTACTTATGGAGAGGGAGACAGACCACAGATCAATACAAATGGTCATGGCCAGTGGGATCTGAATTACGGAACACCTCTTGATAACCGGAATCATAAATGGAAAGGTAAGGTATCTTCCAGTATTCTGATCAAAGATACAGAGTACATCGAGATCGAAGGCCTGGAACTGACAAATGACAGAAAAAGTGCAACCGATACCGAAAAAAATAAAGCGTATAATGACGCATACGCAATGGATCGAACCGGTGTTGCCGGAGTTACAAAGGATAATGGAACAGTAGATCATATCGTATTGAATGATCTTTATATCCATGATGTAACAGGTAACGTTTATAACAAGCATATGACAAATGGAGGTATCTACTTTATCGTAGAAACGCCGACAAATGAAGCAACAACAGGAATTGCAAGATACAACGATGTTCAGATCAAGAACTGCTCTCTTGATAAAGTAAACCGTTGGGGAATTGCAGTTGGATATACCTATCAGTGGAGTCAGTTCACAACAGGTGCATTGTCAGATGCAACAATGGCAAAATATGGTTCCTCCAATGTAGTCATCGAGAACAACTACCTGAACCATGTGGGTGGAGATGCCATCACAACCATGTATCTGGACAGACCGATGGTTCAATACAATGTGTCAGAGAACGCAGCTGAACAGATTAATACAACAGACTACTCACAGCAACAGCCAAGTCTTAACGCAAATGGTGAGGAAAACGGCAAGCAGGATGTCGGAGCAGGACGAGTTGCAGCTGGTATCTGGCCATGGAAGTGTAAAAATGCGATTTTCCAGTACAATGAATGTTTTAAAACATTGAATGCGTCAAGGGGTAACGGCGACGGACAGCCTTGGGATGCTGACTACGGTGATGGAACCAACTATCAGTACAACTACAGCCATGGTAATACAGCAAGTACGATCATGTTCTGTGGACCGGAGTCCATCAACAATACATTCCGTTACAACATCAGCCAGAATGAAGATATGGGACCGCTGGATCCTGCTGGAAATACAGGAAATTGTCAGGTTTACAATAATACCTTCTATATTAAAGCGGGACTGAATACAATCTGGCATAGCCGTCATGGAAATGGTGGACCGGTTACAGCAGAAAATAATATTTTCTATTTTGCAGGAAGTACACCGGCAACAGTTTCAAACTGGAATCCGAGCAACAATAAAGTATTCGACAACAACCTGTACTACAATGTATCCAATTACCCAACTGATGCAAATGCAGTAAAGGTATCCGCAGGAACAGCAGTACTTGTTGATGCAGGTTCAGGTCCGGTTGCAGCAGCAGAGGACAAGCAGGCAAGACTGCATGAAGATCCGACAGCTACTACAGTATTTGATGGATACAAACTGGCAGCAAACTCACCGGCTATCAATGCTGGTAAAGTAATTGTTGACAGAAATGGTTATTCTATCGATCATGACTTCTTCGGACATGCAATCACAGCAGTACCGGAAATCGGAGCAGCAGAAAGTGATGCAGTTACAGCACTTGTACTTCGTTCCAATACATACACAATTTCAGGAACAAATGTAAGTGATCTTCCGAAGAATACAACAGTAGAGCAGTTCCGCAACAACATCATCGTTGATACAGGCGTTACAGTTACTGTAAAAAATGGTGATAAAGTTCTTGGTGATGCAGATATCGTGAAAGGTGGAGCAACCGTCGTTCTTTCTTATGAAGGAATGGAGGATGTAACTTATACAGTAGTTGCAAGTTCTGATAAAGAACTGAAAGATGCTTATTATGAAGTAAAAGGAACAACCATGAGCGTTCCTTATACAGCTAAAAATCCGACAACAGTGAGCGAGATGAGAAAGAATATCACTGTAGCTGATACAGCAACCGTTTCTGTATTAAATGGCGGAACTGAGCTGGCAAATACGGATGCAGTAGCAGAAGGTATGACACTTCGTATCACAGCTGAAGACGGAACAACAAATGATTATACAATCGCTCAGAAGAACACATACAACTGGACTCTTGACTTTGTTAAAGGACAGCAGGGAAATGTATGGTTTGGACAGCAGAAGAACGGAACCGGTGACTGGACAAATATGACAGAGTCTGACAGAGACGGATGGCCGAACTGGTGTGTGAATACATATTATGGTCCTGGTATTGATGCTTCACAGGGTACAACTTCAACAACAGATACAAGCGTTCACGGACTGCTTTCCGCACCGCCGAACAGTGATATCTCAACAGCAATGGCATTCAGAGCACCAAAGAGCGGTACAGTATCTTTCAATGTAAAAGATGATGAGCCATACCTTCGTCAGAATGGAAATTCAGGCGGAACAGTTACATTAAGCCTTCTTGTTAATGATACAGTAAAGCAGAGTGTAACACTTCAGACCAGCCGTGAGAAAGCAACAGACTGGGCAAACTTTGATGCAATCGAAGTAAATGCGGGAGATGTGATCCGTGTAGTAACAAAGAGCAACAGCAATCCAAGCAAGCCGTCTGTTCATGTTACTCCGATTATCACCTACCTCGATACAGCGGTAGCTGATACAGAAGCACCGGATGCTCCGACAGCAGTAAGAACAGCAGATGTTACAGAGACAACAGCAAAAGTTGCATGGGCAGAAGCAAGCGATAATGTCGGTGTAGTGGGATACAATGTATATGTAAATGATACAAAAGTAAATGCAGAACTTGTAACAGCCACAGAGTATGATCTGACAGGTCTTACACCAGCTACAGATTACAGCGTAGAGATTGAAGCAGTAGATGCAGCAGGAAATGTATCTGAGAAATCAGAGGCAGCTACATTTACAACCGCGAAAACACCTGTAACTCCTGAGCCGACAGTAGTTGACAAGACAGAACTCAAGGCAACTACAGCAAAGGCCGATACAGCACTTGCAGCAACAGACAAGTACACAGCAGAATCACTGAAAGCCCTGCAGGCAGTTTACGATCAGTACGCATCCGTTCTGAATGACGAAAATGCAACTCAGGTTCAGGTTGACGAAGCAAATAAAGCCATCGCAAAAGCCCTCAATGCTCTTGTAGAAAAGAAGACAGATGACGGCAAGAAAGACGACAGCAATAAGGGTGACAATAAGAAGGATGATACAAAGGTTGATAACAACAAGAACAATCCTTCTAACACATCCAAGTCTGACAATAAGACTACAACAAAGGTAGACAATACTAAGAAAGCAGCTAAGACAGGCGATACGACAAACGTAGCAGTTTGGGCATTTGCACTGGCAGCATCCGCAGCGGCAGCAGGCGTTGTAGTAAAGCGTAAAAAAGAGAACTAAAAAAAGCTTACTTTTACGGATTTAAAATTCAGAAAAAGCGGAGAGGTCATGAAAATGCTGACCTCCTCTGCTTTAATAATAAAGGGAGGAACGAAATGAAGAAAAAGACCCTTTCAATGATTATGGGACTTATTCTCGGAGTGACAACTGTATTTGGTTCTATCGGAACTACAGCAGTAACAGTATCCGCAGCTTCAGGTGAAGTGACAGATGCTGACTGTGCTGACAATAATACAGACGCCCCGGCTGCTGATGAAGTTGTACCGGATGCCAACCAGTACAAATATCAGAAAGATGAACTGGCAGCATTCTGCCACTTCGGACCAAATACCTTCAATGAGGTAGAGTGGGGCGAGCATTACGGAAACAGATCACCGGCAGATATCTTTACACTGTCAAATAATTTTGATGCAGATACACTGGTAAGTACTCTGAAAAATGCAGGGTTCAAGAAAGTTATTGTAACTGCAAAGCATCATGATGGTTTCTGTATCTGGAACAGTGCCTATACAGATTACTGTGTAAAGAATACACATTATAAGAATGGTAAAGGAGATGTCCTTGCTGAAATCTCCGAAGCCTGCACAAAGTATGGTCTGGACATGGGACTCTATCTGTCACCATGGGATATCCATGAACCATCTTACGGATATTATGATGCAAATGGAAATGCAACAACAAAAGAGAATGATGTACTTGACTACAATGATTACTACAATAATCAGTTAACAGAAATTCTCAGCAGTGACAAGTACGGTAACAACGGACATTTCGTAGAAGTATGGATGGACGGAGCAAAGGGAAGCGGTGCGAATGCACAGGAATACGACTTCACAAGATGGTTCAATACCATTCAGAAATACGAAGGAATACAAGCTAACTATGATGCAGACTGTATGCTGTTTGGAGCTGGTGCCTATACAACAGTTCGCTGGATCGGAAATGAAGACGGTGTAGCTTATGAAGATACCTGGTCAAAATCAAATGTAAATGTTAATGCAAATACGATTGACAGCAACGGAAACACACCGTATACAAAGGGATACGAGAATGGTAACAAATGGACTGTACCGGAGTGTGACGGACGTATCACATCCGGATGGTTCTGGGGAACAAATAAGTGTACTCCGAAGACGATTTCTCAGCTTGCTAACATGTACTTTGATTCGGTAGGACATAATGCAACCATGCTTCTGAATGTACCGCCGAATAATCAGGGTACAGTGGATAAGCCAATTCTCGACAGAGTGACAGAATTTGGACAGAATGTGGAAGAAACTTTCCGCACAAACCTTGCGAAAGCAACAGGAACAACAATCACAGCATCCAATGTCCGTGGAAATGATGTTGATTTCAAACCGGGCAATGTAGTAGATGGTGATGATGCAACATACTGGACAACAGATGACGGCACAAAGAGCGGAAGTCTGACGATCAAATGGAATACTGCAAAGAAATTTGATGTGGTTTCTATTGAAGAGGCAATCCAGAAAGGACAGCACATTAACAGCTATACAGTTGAGTATAAGACATCCGACAGTGCAAACTGGCAGACACTCAAGACCGGTGTTACGATCGGAGCAAAGAGACTGATCAGAACCTCTCCTGTATCAGCAACCCAGGTAAGAATCACTGTAGGAACATCTGATGGAAAAGTTCCGATGTTAAGTGAAGTGGGTGTATACAAGGCAAGTGAAGGATTCCAGTTGGCAGGTTCTGCACCGGAGGGAATGGAGACAACAAGTGTCAATGATACAACAAAGTTTACATTCAGTTCTACAGGATGGAATCCGCAGACAGGAAGCGGATATATCAACGGTCAGAATACATGGTCAAATAAAGCAAATGCAGAATTTACTTATACATTTGACGGAACAAAAGTCTATCTGATGGGAACAAAAGACCCGGGACATGGTTCTGCGGATGTCTATATTGACGGAGAACTGGTAGAGACGATCAATACAAATGCAACAAGCAGGTCCACAGGAACAAAGATTTTTGAATCTGCAGATCTGACAGACGATCATCATACACTGAAAGTTGTTGCCAAGACAAATGCAGCAATCGGTGTAGAGGCAGCTTACGTGATCAATAACGGTGGCGTAGGAATGATCGAACTTGAAAATTCCGCATATACAATGAACGAAGAATCCTCACTGGCTGTCAAAGTGAAACGTGTTGGTGGAACAAAGGGAACGATCACAGCAAAGATCCAGCCAAATCCGGGAAGTGCAATCCAGGATGACTTCGATACAGAAAATGCACCAACAGTAACGCTGAATGAGGGAGAATCAGAAGTAACTGTTCAGAGTGCAGCGATTACAAGACGTAATACCAATAAGACAGGTGACCGTGTATTCTCAATCGAACTGACAGAGCAGACACCGAATAATGCAATCATCGGTTTCAACGGTTCTGCAAGAATCACGATCAAAGATGCAGATGCAAATGCAATCGACAGAGACAAACTTCAGACACTGGTTGATCAGTCAGCAGAGCTGAAAGAGAATCTGTACTCAGGAGGCTGGGATACATTTGCATCAGCACTGAAAGCAGCTCAGGAAGTACTGGCAAATGAGAGTGCGACAGACGCAACGATCGGGAAAGCATATACAGCACTTGAAGTTGCAAAAAATGCTCTTGTAGCACGTACAAATTATACAACAGATGACAGATTCCAGTTCCCATGGAAGACAGGAACAAGTGCAACACTGGAAGCAGAGTTTGCGACAACCATTACAGAAGCCTGCGGAGCAACTCAGTGGAGATGTGAAATTGGAACAGGTGACTGGGCAAGTAACGGTAAGTTTATCAATTCATTGAATAAAACAAATACAGGTACAGATAAAGTTGAGTATGCATACAATGCAAAAAAACCAGGTACATATCACGTGGTTGCAACTTATCGTAGTGGAGACACCAATAATGGAAATAAACTTGCATGGTCAGAAGCAAACAATAAGATTACGGCAGGAAATATAACAACTCCACATACAAAAGTAAATAATGTGCTTTCTGTTGGTACAGTTGAATTTGATATTGTTGTAACAGAAGCAGGCGAGGGAACTCTGATCCTTCAGCCGGTAGACAACAGTGGTGCACCACAGCTTGATAAACTTGAAATTACACCAAAAGATGTTGCACTTGAGTCTTACGATATCACAGCAACAGCAAGTGAAGGTGGAACGATCACAGCAGAAGGTCTTGCAGATGGCAAGGTATCTGTTACAGAAGGTGAAAGTGCTACATTCACGATCACACCGAATGACGGATATCGTGTAGACAGCCTTACAGTAGATGGAACTGCAGTTGACGTTGTAACAGAATATACATTCTCAGACGTAACAGCAAACCATACGATTGCAGTAACATTTGCAAAAGATGCAGTGACAGTTGCAAAGGAAGATCTGCTTGCAGCAATCAATGCAGCAAATGAGAAGCTTGCACAGACAGAGGTTTATACAGAGGCATCCCTGGATGCACTCCAGAATGCTGTAAATGAAGCTCAGGCAATCTACGACAAAGCAGACGCAACTCAGACAGAAGTTGACAATGCAAAAGCAAATGTAGAAGCTAAGATTGCAGCCCTGAAAGCAAAAGATGATAATAAGAAAGATGACAGCAAAGACGATAATAACGGATCCGATAATAATGGCGGAAATAACAACGGCAATGCGAATAACGGATCAAATAATAATGGTTCTTTCAACAATGGATCATCCAATAACGGTACTGCAAATGGTACATCAAATGTAGCGAAAGCAGCCAAGACTGGTGATACATCAAATGTAGCAGGAATGGCAATGCTTTGCCTGGCAGCAGGACTTGTTGTAGTAATGGCAAAGAGAAGAAGAACAAACTAATCTGAAGTGAGTTCCGAATTTTCAATGCAATAAAAGAATAAAAAATTCCTTCCGGGGGTTTCCTGGAAGGAATTTTTTTGTGGTTTTTATTTCAAAATCGCTTTTCTGTAATGGGATGGTGTTGCATTGATTACATTCATAAAGACCTTAGAATAATGCTGGGAATCTTTGAATCCGACCTGCAGAGCGATTTCTGTCAGCGTTAGACTTGTATTCTGCATTAACTCGATGGAACGGTTGATCCGGTAAATGTTAATGTAATTAGAAAGGGTTACCCCCATATAATTTTTGAAGATCTTACTCAGATAGCGGACAGAGATATGCAGCTGCAAGGCGATATCCTCCTGACGGATCTTCTGGGTAAAATTTTCCCGAATGTAATTCAGTGTATAAGCAACATAGCTGTTCTGAAGCTGTGGTTCGGAAAATCCATGCTCTGTCTCTGTATGGTCAAGGATATACAACATCAGGTTCATCAGTGCAACGTTAATATTTGCAGCAGAGAACAGACTGTTGGATGAAGCATAGAGAGTAATGAGCTTCTGAAGATGTTCGTCGATGACTGGATCAGATTCCATCCGGTAATAGAACTGGGCAGAAAAGAGGATCGCATGCATCAGGGTGATAGGAAAAACTCCCTCATCTTCAAGAACAATCGTGGAAAACATCTCAGGGTTAAAGTGAATATGCTGAAATTCACAGTCAGATGTGTCATTCAGATAAAAAGAATGAACTACATCGGGGAGTAACATGATAAATTCGCCCGCTGTACAGTGGATCGTTTCCGACTGAATATCCATATAACATTCACCGGAAAGAATCCGATAAATCTCAATATTTGTATGTAAGTGCCGGGCAAAACTATAACCGGCTTTACGATATTCAACAACAGCACCGGACAGGATGGAATCGGACAATGTCATCAATCCAGGTACTTCGTGTTTCTGAATCTTAGTTTCCTCAGAAGGAGGAGTGGAATGTTCATTTACTGACTGAACAGTAGTTTTTTTCTTCATGTGTAAAAAAAGCCTCCATAGATAAGCACAATTAATAAGCGTTAATCTGTATTATAACAGAAATAAAGAAAAAATGTACCGAAAAATACAAAAAATGTGAATATTTTTTTAAAAAATATAAATAAAATGTAAATTCAGAGGTTCTGAATTTGACAAAATAAGCGATTATAAAGAGTAAATTAAACAAGCACATTCAAAAGAAAAGTTTTATAATGTAGATAATTGGACATTGGGAGGAGTCTGCCCATAGGAATCGAAGGCAGAGGAATTTCATGACAATAAATTAAGATACATCAGAAACGTATCAGAAAGGGGTATTATGAGAAGAAAAATGAAATGGCGGGTACTTGCAAGTGCCTGTGCAGCAGCAATGGCTGTGACGTCTCTGCCGTATATGGCAACGCAGGTCAATGCGGAACCAGCCGCTGTAACGCAGCAGACCGCTGACAATGATCTGAAGCTGTGGTATACGAGTCCGGCAGACATTACCAAGTATTACGAAGGTTGGCAGGAAAAGTCACTTCCGATCGGTAATGGCGCAATCGGTGGAACGGTATTCGGCGGAATCACCAGAGAGCGTATCCAGCTTAATGACAAATCGCTTTGGTCAGGAGGACCAAGCACCAGCAGACCGAATTACAATGGAGGTAACCTGGAGAACAAGGGAAATAACGGAGCGACTATGACATCAATCCACAACTATTTCGCAAATGGCCAGGACAGCTCCGCAATCAGTCTTGCAAACAGCAACCTGGTCGGTGTAAGCGATGATGCAGGAACCAATGGATATGGATATTACCTGAGCTGGGGAAATATGTATATTGATTTCAAAAATGTATCATCGAACAACGATGTGACGAATTATACCCGTGACCTGGATCTGAAAACAGCCATCGCAGGTGTAAACTATGACAAGGGAAGTACTCATTATTCAAGAGAGAACTTCACAAGTTATCCGGACAATGTTATTGTTACACATATCACAGCAGACGGTTCTGAAAAGATCAGTCTGGATGTAAGTGTAGAACCGGATAATAGCAGAGGAAGTGCTATTAATGGGATTGGCGATAGCAGCTATCAGAGAACATGGGATACAACCGTGTCAGATGGACGGATCTCCATTAACGGACAGCTCACAGACAACCAGATGAAATTTTCATCCCAGACTCAGGTTATTACCGACAATGCCGGTACGGTGACAGATGGGGATGGAAAAGTAAGTGTTTCCGGTGCAAGTGAGGTTACGATCATCACTTCCATGGGAACAGATTATAAGGATGAATATCCGAGCTACAGAACAGGTGAGACTGCAAGCGAACTGACAAACCGTGTAAAATGGTATGTAGATCAGGCAGCAGTTAAGACATACGAAGAACTGAAAGCGAATCATGTAAGTGATTATCAGGAGATCTTCAACCGTGTTGATCTGAATCTTGGACAGACTGTCTCAACAAAGACAACAGATGCACTTCTTTCCGCATACAAAGCAGGAACTGCATCAGAAGCTGAAAGACGTCAGCTGGAAGTTATGCTGTTCCAGTACGGAAGATTTATGACCATTGAGTCTTCCAGAGAGACAAAGACAGATGGAAATGGTTATGTCAGAGAGACACTTCCTTCCAACCTTCAGGGACTGTGGGTCGGAGCGAACAACTCTCCATGGCATTCAGATTACCATATGAATGTAAACTTACAGATGAACTACTGGCCGACATATTCTACCAATATGGCAGAGTGTGGACAGCCATTGATTGATTATATCGATGCTTTGAGAGAACCGGGACGTGTGACTGCGGCAATTTATGCAGGAGTTTCCAGTGCCGATGGCGAGGAAAATGGATTCATGGCACATACGCAGAACAACCCGTTCGGATGGACCTGCCCCGGATGGAGTTTCAGTTGGGGATGGTCACCGGCAGCAGTACCGTGGATCTTGCAGAACTGCTGGGCTTATTATGAGTATACCGGAGATACATCTTATTTAAGAGAAAATATCTATCCGATGCTGAAAGAAGAGGCAAAACTGTATGATCAGATGCTTGTCCGCGACAGCGATAGAAAGCTGGTATCTTCACCGGCATATTCACCGGAGCATGGACCGGTCACAAGTGGTAACACGTATGAGCAGACACTGATCTGGCAGTTATATGAGGACACAATCAAAGCAGCGGAAGTCCTTGGAACAGATGCAGATCTGGTAGCTACATGGAAAGCAAACCAGGCAGATCTGAAAGGACCGATCGAGGTCGGCGACAGCGGACAGATCAAAGAATGGTATACAGAGACAACCTTTAACCATACTGCAAGTGGAGCTACACTCGGAGAAGGATATAACCACCGTCATATGTCCCACCTTCTGGGACTTTTCCCGGGAGACCTCATTACAGAGGATAATGCAGAGTGGTTTGCAGCAGCAAAGGTATCGATGCAGAACCGTACAGATGAAAGTACTGGATGGGGAATGGCACAGAGAATCAACAGTTGGGCAAGACTGGGTGATGGAAATAAAGCTTATCAGATCATCAAGAACCTGTTCAACGGCGGAATCTATGCGAATCTGTTCGATTATCATCAGCCAAGATATTTCCAGATCGATGGTAACTTCGGTTATACATCCGGTGTGGCTGAGATGCTTCTGCAGAGCAATGCAGGATACATCAATCTTCTTCCGGCAGTTCCAGACGACTGGGCTAACGGAAGTGTGAATGGACTGGTTGCACAGGGCAACTTTGAAGTATCCATGGACTGGACAGACGGAAATGTAACAACTGCTACCATTCATTCCGAGAACGGCGGAGAAGCAGTAGTACAGACAAAGAATGCATCTCTTGCAACAGTAGTGGACAGCGACGGAAATGTAGTCGATGTGACACCTGTAAAAGAAAACCGTATCTCTTTCGCGACAGAAGCCGGAAAGAGCTATACATTAAAAGATATCCCGGCATCCGCTGAGGTAGCAGCTCCGACAGGACTGACAGCTCTTCGTGCAGACGTTGAGAATGTAAAACTTTCCTGGGATGCTGTAACAGCAGAAGAGGGAAGCAATGTAACATACAATGTATACCGTCAGGTAGAAAATGGTGATGTAATCTGCATCGAGACAGGCCTGACAACAACAACTTATACAGATACAACAGCAGACAAGACGCTTGGAACAATGAAGTATCAGGTATCTGCGGTTGTAGAAGGAAATGAATCTGAAAAGAGTGCAGCAGTGACTGCGGTTGAACCGGTTGGAGCCGGCAAGATTGATAATGCGGACGAAAGAATCGCATATGTAGGTGACTGGGGCAATTGGACACAGGACAAGAATGTAAACTATATGGATACGATCGAGTATCTGCAGAATCCGAATGGCGGCGAGACTGTGACTCTTACATTTAAGGGAACAGGAATCAAGGTGATCGGTTGTACGAATAAGGATAGAGGCAAGATCGAAGTATTGATTGACGGTGAGTCACAGGGCGTTGTTGATACATACAGTGCAAGCACAGTACGTCAGGCAGAATACTTCAGCAAAGAAGACCTTACAGCAGGAATCCATACGATCCAGCTGAAAGTCCTCAATGAGAAGCAGACAGCAAGTTCCAACACAAAGATCGAGCTGGATGCATTTGAAATCCTGGATTCAACACTGGTAGCACCGACAGGTGTGGAAGTAAGTTCCAAATCCGGAATGACTACAGTATCCAAAGCAAACAGTACGTTACAGTTAAAAGCGACTGTAGCACCAGATGATGCAACAGACAAGACAGTTACATGGAGTACCTCCGATGACAGTATCGCAACAGTAGATGCGAACGGACTGGTAACATTCTTAAGCAAGAACGGAACCGTTACGATCACAGCAACTTCCAGTGCAGATGCTACAAAGAGCGGAACGATTGAACTGAAAGTTGCAATAAAAGAGGATGTGGCAGATGTCGAGACAATTGTAGAAGACGGTACCGTACCGACATCCGGAACAGAGGGAACAAAGAACAGTGCGATCACCTGGAATGGAGCATGGTCTAACTGGGCAGGAGAACAGACAAAGCATCATGGCGGAACAAAGACAGAAACCGGAAATGATTCAAGTGCGGCGGGAAGCTATTTTGAATACACGTTCAATGGAACAGGTGTAGAGGTTTATTCTCAGAAGCATGCCAACTTTGCAAGCTTTGATATCTATGTTGATAATGCAAAAATCGATAATTATTCGCTGAATGGTTCAAGCAGCGGAGATAACCAGCAGTTGATCTTCTCAAAGACAGATCTTACAAATGGTGAGCATACGATTAAGTGTGTAGCAGTTGCACGTGATGGAAAATATCAGGTCAACCTGGATTACCTGAAGATCCTTTCACCGGGTGAAGGTGTAACGGTTGATAAGTCAGCACTCCAGACATCGATTGAGACAGGTTCAGCACTTACTAAGTCAGCCTATGAGGAGACGAAATGGAATGCATTTAAAACGGCTTATGATGCAGCGGTTGAGACTATGAATGATGCGGGTGCAGAACAGACTGATGTGGATGCAAAGAAAGCAGCACTGGATGAGGCGATCACAGCACTTGGCACACCGGCAGTTCCTGTAGTAAAAGACCAGACAGGTTCTGCAGTTCTTGTTGAAAGCACAAAGGTTGTGCTGAAATGGGACAAGGTTTCAGGAGCAGCACAGTATCGAGTATCTGATACAGAGAACGGAATCGAGATGACAGTAAGCGGCACAGCCGCAACACTGGAAAACCTGACACCGGGAACAACCTACAACTTCAAGGTATACGCCCTGAGCAATGCAGGTGAGGCATCAGCGAAGGCCATCGAGATCGGCAATGTAACAACAATTGCTGACGGAACAGTAGCAGGTGAGATCGAGTCCATTACAAAAACAGCAGTCAGTGATAATTCTGTAAAACTCACATGGACATTAAAAGAAGGTTCTTCCTTCGCAAGCTATGACGTTTATGTAAACGGTGAGCTGAAAGGCAATACCACAAAGCCAGAGTACACACTCAGTGACCTGAATGACGGTACCTATGTTGTTAAGATCGTTGCAAAGACAGCAACAGGACAGTCAGTGCTTCCGAAACAGTTCTCATTTACGATTGAGAATAACGGTGGTGGTGAGACAACAAAGAATGTACTCAGCGTAACCAATCCGGCAGGAATTTCTGTAGAAGAAGGAACTGCATTTAAGGATCTTGAATTACCGGAGAAAGTAACTGTCACAGTGACAGGAAATCTCAATGAAGAAGCAGCCGTAACATGGGCGAAAGGTGATTATCAGACAACACCGGGAACTTACACATTGGAGGGAACTCTGACAATGGGTGAGAACATGAAGAACCCGGATGGCGTGAAAGCTTCTATCCAGGTAACAGTTACAAAGAAGCAGTATGAGATCAAGTCCGTTGCAAAACTGGATAAGAAAGAAGTTGCGTACGGAACGGCTGTATCAGAACTGAAGCTTCCGACAGAGATAGAAGTAACCTATACAGACAGCACAACCGGAACAGCAGGCGTTACATGGAATACAGACAGTTACGATGGAAATACGGCAGGTGATTATACTCTGGAAGGAATCCTTTCCTTTGCAGATAATATTACAAATCCGAAGAACCTGACAGCTTCTGTAAAAGTAAAAGTTGCGAAGAAGGCAGAAGAGCCGAAGCCGGAACCGAAGAAAGAAATTAAATCCATTGTAAATGCAAAACTGGATGATATTTCTGTAAAAGAAGGAACTCTTGCAGCAGATCTCGGACTTCCGGGACAGGTTGAAGTAGAACTTAAAGACGGAACAACAGCAACCGTTAATGTTGACTGGGATCTGAGTGCTTACAAGTCAGATGTTCCGGGAACTTATACATTGACAGGAAAACTTGTTCTTGGTGATGAGTTTGAAAATCCGGATGGTCTGGAAGTTACTGTTGATGTCAAAGTAACGAAAGTCAAAGGTGACGATGACAAGAAGGACGACAGCAACAAGGATGACAACAAAAATAACGGCAATAAGAATGATGGCAACAGCGGTACAAATACTGGCAACAATACAGGAAATAATACCGCAGGTTCTACATCAGGATCAAATGCCGGAACAACTTCATCCAACAAAGCTGCAAAGACCGGAGATGCTGCTCCACTGATCCTGTGGGGAGCTGCGGCAATGCTGGCAGCAGGTGCAGCCGTTACAGTTGTAACACGCAGACGTAAAAGAAGATAAAGATTCTTTCCGCAAGGTAAGATGAAAGAAAAGAAAATTTGAGAATTTTCTGTAAAAGAAAAGGAGTATCGCGATGTGCGGTACTCCTTTTTTGTCTAAGATTTTTCAGATCACTGGTTCCGCAGAAACTGCTTGCGGTAGGCAGTCGGTGTCATGCCACAGGATTTACGGAAACACTGCGTAAAGTAACTGGAGGAAGAAAATCCACATTGCTGTGCGATCTGTGCAAGACTCATATCTGTGGAAGTCAGCAGTTCCTGACTGGTAAAGATCCGCTTCTGAGTCAGATAATTCATCGGCGAGATTCCATAAGTTTCTGTGAAGGTATGAGAAAAATAGTACTTGTTGATCTGTGCGATCTCTGAGAGCTTATCCAACGTAATATTTTCCCGGAAAGAAGAATCAATATAACGCTTTGCCCGGCTGCATTCCCGGGATTCCATTTTATGGAATGGAAAGATCTCCACAGAAGAGGAAGCGTAGCGGGAAAGATGGACGACCAGAATGTTCAGCAGATTCTGGCAGACCTTTTCGTAATCCTTCTGCGAGTTCTCTGTCTCTTCCAGGATCGTACGGAAATAGAAATCAAGTTGATCTTTCATTTCATCGGAGTGGAACAGAAGATATTCATTTGCATCGTCAATGACAAAATTCAGACCATCTACACCCAGTACGATATATTCCAGCGGGTCTTCGAGGCTGGATTTTTCGGTGTGGGTGATATTCGGGTTGATCACGATCAGATCGTGCTTTGCGATCGGAAAGGTTTCGTCTTCAACGAGAAAACTGCCACTTCCTGACAGCACGAAAAAAAGTTCTGTAAAATAATGTGTGTGCGGATAACTGCTCCAGTCCTCTTCATATTTTGAATAGGTAGAATACAGAAGATGACAGGTGTGGTCATGCCTTAAGGGGGAAGTAAAAGTATGTCGTATATTACCCATAGGTGTCCTCCACAAAATTTAGAAATATTGTCTTGAAAACGATTTCAACTGGTTATGCAAATATTATAAAGAATTTTAGAGGTTGATTCAACAGGATTCGGGAGAGTTTGGCAAAAAAACGGAACTTTTTTTATGTCAGTGTGTGAAAAAATAACAAAAGAATATGAAAAAACATTTTTGGGGGTCATAAGATATGGTGATATTGGGAAATAGTCCAAAAAGCAAGATTTATAAAAAAAAAGGCAAAAAGAAAGGTTGAAAAAGAGGGAGAAATAGTATATGATAGACATACCAAGTAAAACTGGAAAAAGTTATAAGGAGGAACTATTTAAATGAAAAAGAAAAAACTTATCAGCCTTGTGCTTGCAGGTACTATGGTTTTCGGACTTGCAGCATGTGGATCCAATGGTGGAGACAAGAAATCTGAAGGAAATTCAGACAGTGATAAGGTAGTAAAGGTTGCAGTAGTTGAGACAGCATACGGTGCAGATATGTGGAACGATGTTGCGGCTGCATTCGAGAAAGAGACAGGTGTTAAGGTTGAGCTTACAATCGACAAGAACATCGAGGATATCATTCAGCCACAGATGAAATCTGGAGAGTATCCGGACGTAATCATGAGAGCTGTTGGTTCTGAGTCAGCTATCACAGAGACATTCATCAAGGACAACAACGTAGAGGAACTTACAGACGTTCTTGATATGACTGTACCGGGTGAGGATGCTAAGGTTGGAGATAAGATCCTTCCAGGATTCACAGAGAACTCCATCGTTAATCCTTACGGAGACGGAAAGACATACCTGATGCCAATGTTCTACTCACCATGTGGACTGTTCTACGATGCAAACCTGTTCAAGACAAAAGGATGGGATGTACCGGAGACATGGGATGACATGTGGGCACTTGCTGACAAGGCAAAAGCTGACGGAATCTCACTCTTCACATATCCTACAACAGGATACTTTGATGCATTCTTCTATGCATTACTGCATGAGACAATGGGATCAGAGGACTTTACAAAGGCTCTGAACTATGCTGAAGGAATCTGGGATACAGACGGAGCTAAGAAGGCATTCGATATCGTTACAAAGCTTGCTACTACTGTTGAGCCTACAACAACAGCAAATGCTAACGACAACGACTTCCGTAACAACCAGCAGCTTGTTCTTGATGACAAAGCTCTGTTCATGCCAAATGGTAACTGGGTAATCGGTGAGATGGCAGATGCTCCGAGAGCAGACGGATTCGAGTGGGGATTCACAGCTCTTCCGGCAGTAGAGAAAGACGGAGAGAGAGCTTCCTATACATTCTTCGAGCAGATCTGGATGCCATCAAGTGCTGAACACAAAGATCTTGGAAAAGAATTTATCGCTTATATGTACTCTGATGCAGCAGCAGAGATCTTCGCTAAATCTGGAGCAATCCAGCCAATCGAAGGAATGTCTGACAAGCTTGACGGAGACAACAAACTGTACTACTCAATCTATGATACAGGTGCTGTAGCTGTTATGGATGCATTCGCTACAACAGATCCAGTAGAAGGTGTAACAGTTCGTACAACATTCTTTGATCCGGTTAACTCTCTTGTAACTGGTGACAAGACAGAAGACGACTGGGTAAATCAGATTAAGACAGATAGCGACAAACTTCGTGCTGCTTTAAAATAATCTGAATAAGTTACCGGGAATTTCCTTACAACTATAAAATGATTTGGAAGGAATCTCACAGGTGAGGCAGGCGGTGAAATCTCTTCACCGCCTGTTTTAATGCCGATATCTGCTATGACGGTATGAATAGCCGTTGGATGGCGGCGGTTATTCAATGAAACGGATTTATAGAATTGGAGATGAACCAATGAAAGAAAGAAAAGGCAAGGGGCTGTTTGTATTCTGTTGCCTGGCCCCGGCAGCAATATTATTTATCTTATTTATGATTGTTCCTACGATCGAAATCTTCCGTATTTCCTTATATAAATGGGGCGGATATACAGATAACAAGACATTTGTAGGACTGAGCAACTTTAAATCGTTGTTACAGAATCAGAAGTTCTATCAGGCGTTCCAGAACCAGATTCTTCTGATTGTATTAGTTACGATCATTACATTTGCATTTGCGTTAGTGTTTGCATACATACTTTCAAGAGAAAAAATCAAAGGACAGGGATTCTTCAGAGTAATCTTCTATATCCCGAATATCCTTTCAATCGTAGTTATCAGTGCTATCTTCTCTGCTATCTACAAACCAAATACAGGACTTCTGAATTCCATCATCGGAATCTTCAAGCACAGTGATGATCAGATCCTCTGGCTTGGTGATCAGAAGGTAGTTATTTACAGTATTGTGATCGCCATGGTATGGCAGGCCATTGGATATTACATGGTAATGTATATGGCAAGTATGGCGAACGTATCAGAGAGTCTGTACGAATCTGCCAGCCTTGAAGGAGCAGGTAAGATTTATCAGTTCTTTACAATTACGATTCCGTTGATCTGGACAAACATCAGAACAACACTTACATTCTTCGTAATCAGTACGATCAACATGAGTTTCCTTCTCGTTACAGCAATGACGAGTGGTGGACCGGACGGAGCTTCCAGCGTATTCCTGAGCTATATGTACCAGGAGGCTTATACAAACTCTTCATATGGATATGGTATGGCAATCGGTGTATCAGTATTCCTGTTCTCCTTTGCACTTGCCGGACTGCTGAACGTTGCAACAAAACGTCAGGAAGTAGAAATTTAAGGAAAGGGGAATCGGAATGGAAAAGAATACATCAAAAAAACCGTTTGGCTTTAGTAAACTGATTGTGTATATTTGCCTGATTCTTCTTGCAATTACAATCATCGTGCCGGTAGCATGGGTCTTCCTTGCATCGGTAAAGCAGAATAAGGAATTCTACGGAAATCCGTGGACACTTCCTGAGAAACTTTATTTTCAGAACTTTGTAGATGCCTGGACGAAAGCAGACATGGGATCTTACATCCTGAACTCTGTGATTGTTACAGCACTTGCGATTGCAATGCTGATCGCAGTTGCACTTCCGGCAGCTTATGTACTGTCAAGATTTAAGTTCCGTACATGTAAGTTCTGGAATCTGCTCTTCATGGCAGGACTTTTCATCAACGTAAGTTACATCGTAGTACCGATCTTCCTTATGTTGAACAACTGGGACAAGTCACTCAGACAGATGATCGGAAGAGGCTTCTTCCTAAATAACTTGTTCATATTGGCGGTTGTATATATGGCAACGGCACTTCCGTTCACAATCTACCTGCTGTCAGGATACTTCAGTGGTCTTGCAAAAGACTTCGAGGAAGCAGCTTATGTGGATGGTGCAGGATACTTTACGACAATGGTTAAGATCATCTTCCCGATGGCAAAACCAAGTATCGTAACGATCATTCTTTTCAACTTCCTGTCATTCTGGAATGAGTATGTAATTTCCATGACATTGCTGACAGATGCCAAGTTGAAGACTCTGCCGGTAGGTCTTATGAACCTGATGGCTGCTCAGAAATCAGCAGTTCAGTATGGTCAGATGTACGCAGGACTGGTTATCGTTATGCTTCCTGTTCTGATTCTGTATATGTGTGTACAGAAGACACTTACTCAGGGAATGACTCTGGGTGGATTGAAAGGTTAAGGAGGTATTTACAATGAATGAAAGAACTAAAAAGATTATCACTGCGATTGTTGTTATCGTGATTTTCGTTGTTTGTATCGGCCTTATCATTGTCGGACAGAGAAATATCGGACCAAAGGGTCTTCTTACTGAGATCGTAGGTCTTGCAGGTTTGGTCGGACTGCTGGCATTTTACAACAGCAAATATAAATAATTGTCTACATTGCAGGAAGGATACCTGTGATAAGAAAGCATAAGGAAATCTGCCGATGGCAGATTTCCTTATATAAACTAAAAATCAGAGTATTTAAAGAATAGAAGAGGATAATTCAATGGAGAAATCAAAAGGACTCGTTACAATTCCTACTGACCTGGACGTAGTGCCACAGACACTGGAATTAATGAAGCTTTGGGGTGCTGATGCAATCCGTGATTGCGATGGAACAGATTTCCCTACAGAGCTGAAAGATGCAGATGCAGAAATTTATTCAACATATTATACAACTCGTAAAGATAATGCATGGGCTGAAGCCAATCCGGAAGAAATTCAGCAGATGTATGTTATGACACCTTTCTATACAGCAGAGTCTGAAACTCTTGAAGTGGAAGTAATGAAGGGACTTTACCCGGATATGCTGAAACCGAATACAAGAGATGATATCAAACGTTGGTGGGAAGTAATCGACAGAACAACAGGAGAAGTTGTTCCGACAGATAAATGGGACTACAGTGAAGAGACAGGAAAGGTTACACTTGTTGCTGTTCCGTTCCATGAGTATACAGTAAGTTTCCTTGCTTATATTATGTGGGATCCGGTGCATATGTACAATGCAGTTACAAATGACTGGAAAGATGTTGAGCATCAGATCACATTTGATGTACGTCAGCCAAAGACGCATGAATATACAATGAAGCGTCTTAGAAAGTTTATTGAGGATCATCCGTATGTAAACGTACTTCGTTTTACCACATTCTTCCATCAGTTCACACTGATCTTTGATGAGCTTGCAAGAGAGAAATATGTAGACTGGTATGGATATTCAGCTTCTGTAAGCCCATATATCTTAGAGCAGTTTGAGAAAGAAGTCGGATACAAGTTCCGTGCTGAGTATATTATTGATCAGGGATACTACAACAACCAGTACCGTATTCCGAGCAAAGAGTATCAGGATTTCCAGGCATTCCAGAGAAGAGAAGTTGCCAAGATCGTAAAAGAGATGGTAGACATTACTCATGAGTGTGGAAAGAAAGCCATGATGTTCCTGGGAGATCACTGGATCGGAACAGAGCCGTTCATGGAAGAGTTCAAGACACTTGGACTTGACGCAGTTGTAGGTAGTGTGGGAAATGGTTCTACATTAAGACTGATCAGCGATATTGACGGAGTAAAATATACAGAAGGACGTCTTCTTCCGTATTTCTTCCCGGATGTATTCCATGAGGGTGGAGATCCTGTAAAAGAGGCACGTTATAACTGGGTAACAGCAAGAAGAGCTATCTTAAGAAAGCCAATCGACAGAATCGGATACGGCGGATACTTAAAGCTTGCACTTGACTTCCCGGATTTTATTGATTATGTATCACAGGTATGTGATGAGTTCCGTACACTGTATGATAATGTAAAAGGCACAACACCTTTCTGTGCTAAGAAGGTAGCAGTTCTTAACTGCTGGGGTAAGATGAGAGCATGGGGATGCCACATGGTACATCATGCACTGTATCAGAAGCAGAACTATTCTTATGCAGGAATCATCGAGTCTCTGTCAGGAGCACCGTTTGATGTGAAGTTCATCAGTTTCCAGGATATTCTGGATGACAGCTCCATCTTAGATGACATTGATGTTCTTATCAATGTGGGGGATGCTGATACAGCACATACAGGTGGAGACTGGTGGGTAAATCCACACATCGTTGAGGCTGTCAGAAAGTTTGTTTACAACGGCGGTGGTATCATTGGTGTAGGTGAGCCGACAGGACATCAGTTCCAGGGACGTTTCTTCCAGCTTGCAGATGTATTTGGAGTTGAAGAAGAGCATGGATTTACTCTTGGTTATGATAAATATAACTGGGATGAGCATGAGCATTTCATTCTGGAAGAGACAGAGAGTGTTGATTTCGGTGAGGGCAAGAAGAATATCTATGCACTTGCAGGATCTACAATCCTTGTTCAGAAGGACAAAGAAGTTCAGATGGCTGTTAATGAATATGGGAAAGGACGTGCTGTATATATCAGCGGACTTCCGTATAGCTTTGAGAACAACCGTGTTCTTCATCGTGCGATCATGTGGAGTACTCACAGCGAGGATGAGCTGAAGAAATGGTTCAGCACAAACTACAATGTGGATGTACACGCATATCCGAAGAATAACAAATACTGCGTAGTAAATAATACAGATGATCCGCAGAGTACAACAATCTATCGTGGAGATGGAAGCAGTTTCGATCTTGAGATGGAGCCGAACGGAATCATCTGGTACGAGATCCAGTAATTGAGGATTTGAATTTAATGTGAATTTCGAGAGCTGAAATATCCAAAAGATATAAAAGCGGATCGGAAAGTATAAATCGGAGATAATCCGGGTAATAGAAATGCCGCATACCTGCTGAGTAAATCAGAGGTGTGCGGCATTTACTTTTGGGAGTAAATTTGCTATGATAAGAGCGTTAAGCATGATAGCTGGACGAATCTTTTGCCCGGCATAATTTTTTAAAAAGAAAGGAATAGAGGAATGAAAATCGGAATTGGAAATGACCATTCAGCACTGGAACTGAAAGCAGAGATTATTGAACTTCTGAAAGAGAGGGGACATGAAGTAGTAGATTATGGGACAAATTCACCGGAGAGCTGTGATTATCCCGTTTATGGAGAGAAAGTGGGACGTGCAGTTGCATCAGGAGAAGTTGAAAGAGGAATCCTGATCTGTGGAACGGGTCTTGGTATTTCACTGGCTGCGAACAAAGTAAAAGGGGTTCGTGCGGCCGTATGCAGTGAGCCGTTTACAGCCAAGATGTCCAGAGCTCATAATAACTGCAATATTCTTGCCTTTGGTGCGAGGGTTGTCGGTGCAGAACTGGCTAAGATGATTGTGGAGACATGGCTTGATACAGAGTTTGAGGGTGGCCGTCATCAGAGAAGAGTGGATATGCTGATGGATATTGAAAACCGGAATGAGTAAGGTGTGGGTATGAATGTATACACACTCTCTCAATGGCTTTTATTTTTCTTTTTATACAGTTTTTTTGGATGGATCTGGGAGAGCTGTTATGTATCGCTAAGGGAACACCGATGGGTAAACCGTGGATTTATGCACGGTCCAATGCTCCCACTGTATGGTTCGGGAGCTGTCAGTGTACTGATTATTACGTTGCCGGTGAGAGATAATCTGCCGCTGGTATTCATCATGGGGATGATAGGAGCGACATTGCTGGAATTTTTTACGGGGATGGTCATGGAATCCCTGTTCCATGTCAGATACTGGGATTACAGCCATCTGAAATTCAATGTAAAGGGATATATCTGTCCGGTTGCTTCTCTGTGCTGGGGCGTTTTCTCTATTATGATGGTGAAAGTTGTGCATATTCCGATTGAAGAAGTGATTCTGAAAATTCCGATGGCGATCGCAGACGGACTTGCATTTGTTCTTACGGTTGTGGCTGCGGTGGATTTCACCCAGTCTTTCAACGAGGCAATGGATATGAAGAAGATGCTTGCCCAGTTGGATGAGACGAAAGTTCAGATCCGGAAGCTGCAGGAGCGGATCAGAGAGGCGTCAGAAGACATGTCCGAAAAACTTCGTACAGCAGCAGGAGAGGTGCCTGAAAAGCTTCGCAGTGCAGCAGCAACAGCAGGCGAGATGCCGGGAAGATTGCGTACAGCAGCAGGGGACCGCTCCGAAAAGCTTCGTACAGCAGCAGGGAACCGCTCCGAAAAGTTCCGTACAGCAGCAGGAGATGTACCGGAAAAGCTTCGCCTGGAGCTGGCAGAATTAAAAGAAAATGCGGCAAAAGAACTGCAAAAGATCTTATCCAGATCGGACGAAACTCATGCAGGAGCAATGAAGCAGTTGCGTAGAAACCCGACAGCAGCATCTTCAAGATTTAAAGATGTACTGGAGGAATTAAAGAAATATACGGAAAAAGATAAGTAGACAGACGGGAGGGTGAAGTCATGACGAAGAAGCAGCGGGCATTAGAAGTGATCGAGAGATTGAAAAAGGAATATCCGGATGCGGATTGTACCCTGGATTATGATGAGGCATGGAAATTGCTGGTCAGCGTCAGGCTTGCCGCACAATGTACCGATGCAAGGGTGAATGTAGTTGTAGAAGGACTTTTTGAAAAGTATCCGAATGTAGCCGCTCTTGCAGATGCAGCGGTGGAGGATATAAAGGAAATTGTCCGCCCCTGTGGACTGGGGGAGAGCAAGGCACGTGATATCAGTGCCTGTATGAAGATGCTGCGGGATGAGTATGGCGGTAAAGTGCCGGAGGATTTTGATGCATTGTTAAAGCTTCCGGGGGTGGGCAGAAAGAGTGCAAATCTCATCATGGGAGATGTATTTGGAAAGCCGGCAATCGTCACAGATACCCATTGTATCCGTCTTGTGAACCGGATCGGTCTTGTAGATGGGATAAAAGAACCTAAAAAGGTGGAGATGGCATTATGGAAGATCATTCCAGCGGAAGAGGGAAGTGATTTCTGTCACAGACTGGTGTGGCATGGAAGGGAAGTCTGCACAGCGAGAACAAAGCCACATTGTGAGCGTTGCTGCCTGGCTGATATCTGTAAAAAGAACGGTGTATCATAGAATCAATGGAATCATAGATAAAGATATCTGAAATGATATACAGTAAAAAATCCGCAGGGACGAACCTGGAAAGTTCGCTCTGCGGATTTTCTGCTGATAAAGAAAGAAGGGATTCATTACGGTGAATAAAGCCCCTCTCTGATACGTTGCAGAATGGATTACAGTTCGATGTAGCTGTTACCTCCTGCACATGCATAATATGCTTTTTTATCCTCAGGTTTTACATAGATCTTAAGATCAGCACTGTCCATGCCTTCTGCCTTGCATTTCTCAAGAATCTGTGAGGCAAGCTCTTCAGCATTGTAGTCAGCTCCCTGATACTGGATGTAAAGATCATATGCTGCAGACGGCTGGGAAACCGGTGCTGTAGTCTCTGCAGCAGGAGCTGCGTCATCTGCCTTAACCGTGGAAACAGTTGCAACTGTGACTGAAGCCTGGGAAACTGCGGATTCATTCATTCTTTTTAATTTCTTTTTATCAGTTCTTCTGCTCATGATTTTATCCCCTTTTCTTTTTTCGTTCGACACTTACTATTATATAACGTGTCTGCTGAGAAGTCAAAAAACTTTCGGAATATTTTCTGTAACAGGTGAAAAGACCGAGAAAAGATCACATAGCAGAGAACAGACAACCAGGCGATTTACTGCTTTGTCATACTCTGGATCGCACGGATAAATTCAAGATCCTCCGGTTTTAATTTGAGGTTCGTCTCAAAATGCTTTCCCTCGGGAGTGGTGACGGACATTTCGAGAAGCGTGCCTTCTTCGAGAGCCTCGCGGGTTACAGCCCCAAGGAAAAGAGGAAACTTAGGATGATTGGAACGAAAAAGATCAAGATGCTTTTTTAACTCCTGCAACTTTCCTAATTGTGAAAAATTCATAATATACTCCATTCTGTCATATTGAAATAACGCTTTTTTGGGTCGGATCTACCGATAAGTAACATGATATACATTCTGATTCAAAATAGCAATAAAAAAAGTATAAAAAATACTTGCAAAAATAAAAATAATATGATATTATATCATTCGTGTCAGAGATGACGCGGGTGTAGTTCAATGGTAGAACACCAGCCTTCCAAGCTGGATACGTGGGTTCGATTCCCATCACCCGCTTCTTTTTTTATTTTTCTAAAAATTCTCTTAAATCTGCGTTTCTTCTTATATTCCTGTTATTCCCTTGTTGTATTCTTGAATGTAGATATGATATACTTAAAAGAGTTTACTTTTGGATAAAGAATGAAATAAAGGAGCAATGAACGATGAGACTTGATGTGACGGATAACCCGGTAATAAGTGGTATGTCAAGAATATTCGATATGATGTGTCTGAATGTGCTTTGGCTGGTCTGCTCTCTTCCGATTTTTACGATCGGTGCATCTACGACAGCGATGTATACGGTGATGCTGAAGGTTGTAAAGAATGAGGAAGGATATATTGTAAAAGGCTTTTTTAAGGCATTTAAAGAGAATTTTAAAAAGAGTACGATCATCTGGCTGATCCTGCTGGTGATCGGGGGGTTCCTGGGGGCAGATTTATATCTGACGAGTTCGGCCAAAGGTTCTGTGGGAATGGCGTTAAGAGCGATCTTTGCAGCACTGGAACTGCTGGTACTTGCAGTCGGGATTTATGCATTTGCACTGACCGCGAGATATGAGAACAGTATCAAGGGAACCATCCGTAATGCATTGACGCTGACACTGGCAAGATTTCCGTCTTCCATACTGATGGTAGCCATCATGATAGCGTTGATCGGTATATCAATATGGAATCTCCAGTTGATCACATTTGCTCTTCCATTTTGGGCATTATTTGGAGTTTCGATCATTTTCTGGATCAACTCAAAGTTATTAAGAAGAATTTTTGCAGGAATTGAAGATCATACAGAGGAGGAAGTAGAAGAATGAACTTTTTAGAAGAGAGAATTATGAAGGACGGTGTTGTAAAAGAAGGAAATGTCCTGAAAGTAGACAGTTTCCTGAACCATCAGATGGATATTCACCTGTTGAATGAGATGGGAGCAGAGTTTAAAAGAAGATTTGCAGATAAGCAGATCAACAAGATTCTGACGATCGAGGCATCCGGGATCGGAATTGCCTGTATCGCAGCTCAGCATTTTGATGTGCCGGTCGTATTTGCAAAGAAATCCCAGAGCATCAATTTAGATGGTGATATGTATGTGGCAGAGGTAGAGTCGTTTACTCATAAGTGTAAGAACCATGTGATCGTGGCACAGAAGTTCCTTTCTCCGGAAGATCATGTACTGCTTATTGATGATTTTCTTGCAAATGGCTGTGCATTACAGGGACTGATCCAGATCGTGCAGTCGGCAGGTGCTACTGTAGAGGGAATCGGGATCGCAGTGGAGAAAGGTTTCCAGTCGGGTGGAAGGATGATCCGTAATCTCGGATTCCAGTTAGAGTCACTGGCGATCGTTGACGGAATGGACGCGGCGACAGGTGAGATCACATTCAGAGAGCAGCCACAGTGGGATGCGAAGTAAATAGATAAAAATGAACCGGTCTTTGAATGAAAAGGCCGGTTTTTCTTTAGAAAATCTTTGGAAACTTGTATCTGAGACCTTTAGATTTAGCAGCTAATATAAGGATATGCAGGAGGGAAAAGCAATGGAAATGAATCATGTACTGGTAGTAGAGGACGATAAAGAGATCAGGGAAGGCGTAAAGATCTATCTGAAAAGTCAGGGATATGAAGTGTACGAGGCTGCGGATGGTATAGAGGGGTTGAAAGTACTGGAAAAAGAGGAGATCCATCTGGCGATCGTGGATATTATGATGCCGAGACTGGACGGAATACGGATGACGATGAAATTAAGGGAAAAGTATGATTTCCCGGTTATTATGTTATCGGCAAAGTCAGAGGAAGTAGATAAGGTGATGGGACTGAATATTGGGGCAGATGATTATGTGACGAAACCTTTTACACCGATGGAGCTGATGGCGAGGGTCAATTCCCAGCTCAGAAGATACCGGAAATTTATGGAGCGGCTTGCACCGAGGGAAAATATCCATGTGATCGGAGGTCTGGAGATCAACGAGGATACGGTGGAAGTATCTGTGGACGGAGAGCCGGTCAGACTGACACCGATCGAGTACAAAATTCTGCTGTTGCTTGCAAAAAATCCGGGAAGAGTTTTTTCTTCAGAGGAAATTTATGAGCGTGTATGGCAGGAAAAAGCGATCAATACGGATACGATTATGGTACACGTAAGAAATATCAGAGAGAAGATTGAACTTGATCCAAAAAATCCGAAATATTTAAAGGTGGTGTGGGGCGTTGGTTACAAAATTGAAAAGCAGGGATAATCTGAAGTATCTGATCCTGGTGATCCTGATCTGTATCTGTTCAACCGTATTGCTCAGTCGGTATGGATCGTTTTACGAGGCAGGAGAAAAGGCTCAGAAAGAGAAGGCAGATTCTATGGAAAATGTCATTTCTGATATGGGTGACGGACTTGCGATCGGAAACTGTATTCTGGACAATGAAATATCCGGAGGGCGAGAGCAGTCGGAGCTGTTGGAAGAATATGGAATGTCTCAGTTTAATCTGCTGAAAAAATATATGGAGTACGGGGCATTTGACCGAAATGGAGAGAGTCTTTTAAAGAGTACGTCGGATTCTGTGGCAACAAGGCTTCTGTCGGATTCGGATTCCATTTATGGTATTCGGGTGGCATATACTTATGATGCGGATGGGGAACTGTCAGATATTGAAGTGTCAGGCAGCAGGCTGACACCGGAAGAAGAATATGAGGCAGAGCAGAGCTTTTTAGCTGATGTACGGTTTATGGAAGATGCTTATGGGATTGAATTATCCGGTGGACAGAGTATGACGCTTATTTATGGAATGTCGGCTGCGAATGTAGAGAGTTATGCTGAAAATTTTTATGAAGATCAGAGAAGCGGGGATATGGTCATATGGTATAGTGGACTGAGCCGTTCTGTCAACTGCATGATGCTTTTGCTGGCAGTGGCTGCGGCACTTCTTCCGACACTTTTAAGGACGGAAGAATATAAAGGAAAGATTTTCCGCGTACCATTTGAAGGAGTCATATTGATTCTGATTGCTATTTTTGGATGGAGTGCCGACTGGCTGTACTATCCGGCAAATATTCTCTGCAGGACAGTCGATGGGACATTGGTGCATATGATAAGACCATTCCGGCAAATGGCAGAGATAGGAATTAATTTGGCGATGTGGAGCGGTATTTTTCTGATTCTCTGCTGGGCAGGGGCGTGTCTTTGTGGTATATTCACAAGAAAGAGAGCATACTGGAAGGAGCAGACGCTGACCAGCATGCTGATCCGGTGGAAAAATCAGCATGAATTGCATATGGGAAAAGATTTTGTGAGCCTGGTAAAAGGGATCATGAAAAGGCTGAAAAAGCTGGTACGAAAGCAGTATGATGCTCTGACCCATATAGACTTCCGTGATAAGACGCATAAAGCAATCTTAAGAATTGTTATAGTGAATTTTGTTATACTTGTAGTGGTTGAATTGGTCAGCCTGATGTGCGGATTTGAATTTTATGCACTGGTGATCTACTCGATTGTACTGTTCCTGATCCTGAGAAAGTTTTTCCGGGATGTACAGAGAAAGTATCAGATGCTGCTTCATGCGACAAATGAACTGGCAGAAGGAAATCTTGATGTGGTGATCGAGGGGGATGCAGGAGTTTTCATGCCGATACAGAAGGAGCTGTGCAGGATCCAGCAGGGATTCAAAAAGGCAGTGGATGAAGAGGTAAAAAATGAGCGGATGAAGACGGAACTGGTGACGAATGTTTCACATGATCTGCGGACACCGCTGACTGCCATTATCACTTATACAGATCTTCTGAAAAATGAGACAGATCCGGAAAAGCAGAAAGAGTATATTGAGGTACTGGAGCGGAAATCTTTCCGGCTCAAAGTGCTGATCGAGGATTTATTTGAGATCAGTAAAGCAGCAAGCAAGAGTGTGAAGATGAATTATATGCAGGTTGATCTGGTGGGGCTGATCCGGCAGGTGGAGCTGGAAAATGATTCTAAGATCCAGGATGCAAAGCTGGAGTTCCGCTGGAAATTGCCGGATCATAAGGTGATTATGTGGCTGGACAGTGAAAAGACCTACCGCATTTTTGAAAATCTGATCGTGAATATCACAAAGTATGCCATGGCACAGACGAGAGTTTATATAGAAATGAAAGAGTTTTCGGATAAAGTCAGCATTTCTATGAAAAATGTATCAGCAACAGAACTGGATTTTGATGTGAATGAGATCACGGATCGGTTTGTCCGTGGCGATTCTTCAAGAAATACAGAAGGATCAGGACTGGGACTTGCGATTGCAAAAAGCTTTATTGAATTGCAGCATGGTACGTTGCAGATTACGACAGAGGCAGATCTTTTCAAGGCTGAGATCGTGCTGCCCAGGCTGAGCGAGGGACAGACCGGGCAGACAGAAGTTTAAAATAACTGCGACTCAGGAATGCATTGTCAGAAATCTGGTTTGAATTGTATGAGCAATGCAAAGATCAGCTTGGAACAGACAACGCTATAAATAAAAATAATGATAAGATCAAGCTGATGATGGCGTATATTCATGATCATTATGCAGGAAATATGTAAATAGATCAATCTGATATGCAAGACTTGACTTTTCGACAGATGTCACTCAAAATGAAAAGAAAAGAGGAGGTCTTGGGTATGAGATACGAAATAAAAGGTGATACACTTCCTGTTGTTGTCTGCTATCTGGAGGGTGGAGAGGGCGTTTTCAATACAGTAGTGACAGGACCGGGGCGGGTCTGGCTGCAGACGATGCCGATCTCTAATGTAGCAGGTGAGATCCTGAAATTTATGCCGTCAGGTAAATAGAGGATTGAAAGGATGAAAATAGTTACGATATTTTGGATCCTGCTGGCGGTTCTTTGTGGTGGATATGGACTCCTGATCCGGGCGATTGGTTCGGGAACCGGTTTCTTTCTTGTGTGGATTGCACTGGCAGTCATTTTCGTGGGATGTTCGGCAGCAGCACAGGCCGGCTTGTGGGGAATAATGCCACAGTTTCTGCGGAGAGTGACATTGGTATTGTTATGTCTGATATTGGTACTTTTTACAGGAATTGGTGGCTGCATCGGAAGTAAAATGAACACAGAAGGGAAACCGGGACTGGACTATATCATTGTTCTTGGGGCACAGATCTATGAGCGTGGTCCAAGTGCAGTTTTAAGGTTTCGGCTGGATAAAGCAGTGGAATATTTAAATGAAAATCCACAGACCAAATGTATTGTATCAGGTGGAAAAGGCAGCAATGAACCTTGTTCCGAGGCAGAAGGAATGAAAAAATATCTGATCCGGCAGGGGATCCCGGAAGAACGGATTTTGAAAGAGGAGAAGTCGACGACGACGGCTGAAAATATCCAATATAGCAAAAAGTTCATAAAAAGCAAGGAATCAGTTGGCATCGTCACGAATAACTTTCATATGTTCCGTGCGTTGCAGATTGCTAAAAGGCAGGGACTGGAAGACCCGTCAGGAATTGCTGCAGAATCGACAGCATTGTATCTGCCGAATAATGTGCTAAGAGAGATACTGGCAGAGATCAAGTATTTGATTTTTTAGAAAAGAACATATAAGATGTCAGGGTCAAAAGGTCTGAAACCACGTGTGCTTGCACACTGGTGGTAGAATGACCTTGAGACCCGCCCCGATATGAGCATAAAAGTGGGGCGTAAGCACCATGATATGCGAATAGCGGGTAGTGCGTAGCACGAAACAATCCGTTGGCATCATTGTTGGGGGCTTTTGCCTCCAACATCCATATAAGGATAAGATAAAATGAGACAGACAGGGAATACCCGAAAGGAGAAGGCAGTTCTCTGTCTGTCTTATTTTTATGAGAATCAATCGTATTACAGGTTATCTTCAGTCTCAGAACCGGAAGTCTCTCCGGTTATCCTGCTCAATCAGTCTGAGGTTTTCAAGCACGATCTTTCTTGCTTTTTCATTCGGAACATTCAGGACTTCCTTTTCAATCAGCCGGTTTCCGATTGCTGCCGTTTCAGGAGAGGCATAGTCTGTCAGATATTCTTTCAGTGTCATCAGGGCATTTGGGTGGCAGCAGTTCTGGATCTGTCCACTTTTACACAGCGACATGAAGCGGTCACCGGTACGGCCTTCCCGGTAACAGGCAGTACAGAAGCTGGGGATATAATCCATTTCCATAAGCCAGCGGACGACTTCATCCAGTGTCCGGGTGTCGCTGACGTCAAATTGTTCCGATTTTTCATCTTCAGGTTCAGGTTCGCAGTAACCACCGACGCTGGTACGTGATCCGCCGCTGATCTGAGAAATACCAAGATGAAGAACACGTTCTCTTGACTGCTGATTCTCCCGGGTGGAAATGATCATTCCGGTATAGGGAACTGCAATACGGATGCAGGCAACGATCTTGGCAAAGGTATCATCATCAATTCCATTGTCAAACTGGTCAGGATCAATATCATCGGCATGTCTGAGCCGTGGAACGCTGATGGTATGCGGGCCGACTCCGAATGCGGCTTCAAGATGTTCTGCATGCATGAGCAGTCCGGCAAATTCATAGCGATATTTGTCAAGCCCGAACAAAACTCCGAGGCCGACATCATCAATTCCACCCTGCATTGCCCGATCCATGGCTTCGGTGTGATAATTGTAGTCATGCTTTGGTCCGGTCGGATGAAGTGACAGGTAACTTTCCTTATGGTAGGTTTCCTGAAAGAGAATATAAGTTCCGATCCCTGCCTCTTTGAGCAGTCGGTAATGATCGACAGTTGTTGCTGCAATATTGATATTGACCCGGCGGATCGCTCCATTTCTGTGGTGGATACTGTAGATGGTCCGGATACATTCTAAATAGTAGTCCATGGTATTACGGACTGGGTCTTCGCCTGCTTCCAGGGCAAGACGTTTATGTCCCATATCCTGGAGGGCAATGACCTCTTTCCGTATTTCTTCCTGCGATAACTGTTTCCTTGCGATATGCTTATTTTTGGCATGATAAGGGCAGTAAGTACATCCATTGATACAGTAATTTGACAGGTAAAGTGGTGCAAACATCACAATTCGGTTTCCATAGAAATCTTTTTTGATCTGTTCTGCAAGCCGGAAGATCTCTTCATTTTTTTCCGGGATCGGACAGGCAAGAAGCACGGAGGCTTCCCGGTGTGACAATCCTTTTCTTTTTTTTGCTTTTTGAATAATAGAATCGATCAGGGTACTATTTTCTTTATTTTGATCTGCATAGGCAAGTGTATCAAGAATCTCTTCATGATTAATGAAATCATCTGCACAGGATGAAGTGATATCGTACATAAAAGCCTCCTTAAGTATACTGAGTTAAATTGATCGGTTTCGTGAGTCTCCTCTGGACACAACAACCTGGTATCCGATGGATGCCATTCTCTGTTCAAGGCAGCCCCTGCACTGAGCAGATTCTTCAACGGTACAGATCTTGTTGTCGTACAGGAGATAATTCTTTCTTACTTCTGTTGGGGAAAGATTCGGCATTACGACATTTGCTCCTGCCCGGATTCCCAGTTCCCGTCCCTGGGGTGAAATCGTTCCAAGAGCCGTAGTTGCGGGCAGCAGTACTTTCGGAATCATCAGCCGGATCAGGCCCAAAAGAAAGAGCGTCAGCTCCAGAGTTCCGGGTGGCTCATGGGAAAATCGGGTATCGTGATGAGGAATGAAAGGTCCGATCCCGACCATCTGTGGATTGAGTTCCTTCAAAAAGAGAAGATCATCAGCCAGATTTTCTGCGGTCTGAAATGGAGAGCCAACCATAAAGCCTGTCCCGATCTGATAACCGATTTCCTTCAGATCCCAAAGGCATTTCCGTCTGTGAACGGCAGAAAGCGAATCAGGATGAAGCCTGCGGTAATGGACAGGGTCATATGTTTCATGACGGAGCAGATAACGGTCAGCACCCGCATCGAACAAAGCCTGATAGCTTTCCCGTGAACGTTCACCGATGGACAGTGTAATAGCACAATCAGGAAAATGCGAGTGAATCTCTGCAACAATCTCTGCCATCCGTTTTGTTGTAAACCAGTTATCTTCACCACCCTGAAGTACAAAGGTGCGAAACCCCAGTTCATAACCGATGTGGCAGCAGGAAAGAATCTCAGACGGAGACAGGCGGTAACGCAGAATGTTTGGATTGCTTTTCCTGATACCGCAGTAATAGCAATCGTTGTGGCAGTAGTTGGTAAATTCAATCAGTCCGCGGATATAAATATCATGGCCATATTCGCGGATGCGGACTGCTTCAGACTTTTCAAAAAGATATCGTTCCAGTGCATCAGAACGGTGTTCGATCAGAAAGATCCATTCATCGCGTGAAAGAAACTGATCTATTTCTAATTGATCGATCAAGTGAAATTCTTCCTTCATAGTTCCCTCCTCACAGAAGAAATATTGAGAAAATTATATCATTTTGTTGAAAATTTGTAAATGAAAGTGTCGAAAGGAAAAGAGTTAAAAAATTATGAAAATGCTATAGGAAGTTGTCAGAAAAAGAAAACTTGTGATAGAATAGCAATGAACAGCGTACAAAAAAGAGGAGAGATCTTATGGCTGATATCAGAAAAAGAATTGTATTCCACGGACGGGTTCAGGGAGTGGGATTCCGCTATACGGCGAAATATCTTGCCCAGTCACTGGGGCTGACCGGATGGGTGCGAAATGAATGGGACGGAACAGTGACACTTGAAATCCAGGGGCGGGAAATGTTGATCAATAAACTGCTTGTAGGGTTGAATCATAATCAGTTTATTACCATAGACTGGATGGATACAAAAGAAATTCCTGTGGAGCAGGAGAACAGTTTCTGGGTGAAATAAGAGAAGAAGCAGGAGAAAAAGCAGAGGATGCTGCAAAGGATTCTTCAAGGGCATCCTGTGGAAAGATTCTGCAGAAATTATTGATACAGGAGGAATGTGACATGAAATTAGGTTTTATCGGAACAGGAAATATGGCAGGAGCAATCATGGGAGGCATCATTAAAAAAGGAATCATTCCTGCAGAAGAGATCATTGGATCAGATATTATGGAAACGGGAAGAAATCATGTGAAAGAACTGTATGGAATCCAGGTGACAGCGGATAATAAAGAAGTGGCAGAGAAGGCAGACATATTGGTGCTTTCTGTAAAACCGCAGTTTTATGCAGAGACGATTCAGGAAATCCGGGAATCCGTAAGAGAAGACCAGATGGTCATTACGATCGCACCGGGAAAGACACTGGCATGGTTGGAAGAGCAGTTTGGCAAACCGGTCAGGATCGTGCGTACCATGCCGAATACTCCGGCGTTGGTAGGCGAGGGGATGACGGCAGCCTGCCCGAATCAGTATGTGACAGAGAAGGACAAAGCATATGCACTTAAATTACTGGGAGCTTTTGGAAAAGTAGAGGTCGTACCGGAGCATATGATCGATGCGGTTGTGGCTGTAAGCGGAAGTTCTCCGGCATATGTCTTTATGCTGATCGAGGCGATGGCAGACGGAGCAGTTGCGGAGGGAATGCCACGGGCACAGGCATATGAGTTTGCTGCACAGGCAGTTTATGGAAGTGCAAAAATGGTTTTGGAAACCAAAAAGCATCCCGGAGAACTGAAAGATATGGTCTGCTCTCCGGCGGGAACGACGATCGAAGCGGTCCGTGTCCTGGAACAAAGCGGTTTCCGGAGTGCAGTGATCGAAGCAGAAAAGGCATGTGCAGAGGTTTCAAGAAGTTTGTAGAAAGCGATCTGCGGGAAGATTGGTAAGAAGAAATTTGCAGAAAAGGTAAGGGAAGACAGAACATGATGTATGATATTGGAATTATCGGTGGGGGGACTGCAGGACTTACGGCAGCGATTTATGGACAGCGTGCAGGAAAAAGAACATTGGTAATCGAGGGAGGAGCTTTTGGCGGTCAGATCACAACGTCACCAAAGGTGGAAAATTATCCGGGTATCGCCAGTGTCAGCGGCAGTGAGTTTTCCATGAATCTGCTGGATCAGGCGATGAAGCTTGGGACAGAGCCGGTGAGAGAACGTGTGACGGGGATTTTAGAAGAAGACGGGATCAAGATCATTGTAACGACTGAGAGAGAATATCCTTGTAAGAGTATTATTCTGGCGACAGGAGTGACGCACCGGCATTTGGGCGTTCCCGGAGAAGAACGTCTGACAGGTGCGGGAGTTTCTTATTGTGCGACCTGTGACGGAATGTTCTTCCGGGGAAAGGAAGTTGCGGTTGTCGGGGGCGGAAGTACCGCTCTTCAGGATGCCGAATTTTTATCAGAATATTGCAGTAAGGTTTATCTGATACACCGGAGAGATTCATTCCGGGGTGAGGAACGAATCGTTGAGGGACTTAAGAAAAAGGAAAATGTTACTTTTATTTTAGATTCGGTTGTGAAAGAAATCTGTGGAGAAATTCAGGTAGAAGGATTGGAACTTCAGAATCTGAAGACGGGAGAAAAGAAGAAATTGCCTGTATCGGGAGTATTTGTTGCTGTGGGACAGATCCCGAAGAATGATCCGTTTGAAAATGTCGTGAAACTGGATGCAGACGGATTTATTCTTGCAGCAGAAGACTGTATGACATCAGGAGCGGGAATCTTTGCAGCCGGAGACTGCCGGACAAAGGAAGTCCGCCAGCTTACGACGGCAGCGGCAGATGGAGCAGTGGCTGCACTTGCGGCATGCAAATATCTTGCGGAATGACTGAACAGATCTATCTTGTAGAAGGACAGAGCTGACCTGTGTATATGGCAGGGATTTCAGTATAATTTACAGACTGACAGTGAACGGAGATGTAAATTTGGTGACAATGGAGAAAAAAGTAGAATTGGATTTGAAAAAATGATACAATAAACTAAAAGATACCAGGGGCAAAAGGTCTGACACCACGTGTGCTCGCACACTGGTGGTAGAATGACCTTGTGACCCGCCCCAATATGAGCATAAAAGTGGGGCGTAAGCACCACGATATGCGAATGTTGGGCAGGATTGTGGGAGCACGTAGTGCGTAACAATCCGTAGGTATCATAGTCGGGGGCTTTTGACCCCGATATCTTTGGAGATTTATTTATCGCCAAAACTGATTCCGATCATTCTTGCTTCCTGGATCAGTCCACACTGCGGATCAACATATTTCAGCTTTCCTGCCACCTCTTCCAGTGGAACCTTCACCGTCTCGCCATTCCGCATGGCAACCATATAACCATACTCTTCATTCAGGATCAGCTCTGCTGCTTTTGCTCCGACTCTTGTTGCAAACACACGGTCATATGCACACGGAGATCCGCCTCTCTGAGTATGTCCCGGAACGGTGATACGCACCTCTTTATCCGTCTCTTTCTGGATCTGCTCTGCCAGTTCATAAGCAATCGAAGGATATTTTCTTTTCGCAAGCTTCTCCTTATACTCTTTCTTTTTCAGCTTTGCATCTTCCTTTGAAATTGCACCTTCTGCAACTGCAAGAATCGTAAATGGCTTGCCTGCTTTTGTACGTCCGTCGATTACTTTTGTGATTGCCTTAATATCATAAGGGATCTCCGGAAGAAGAATGATATCTGCCCCACCTGCAATCCCTGCATGCAATGTCACATGTCCTACCTTATGCCCCATTACTTCAATGATGAATACACGGCTGTGGGAAGTGGCTGTTGTATGGATCCGGTCGATCGTATCGGTTGCAATATCCACTGCACTCTGAAATCCAAATGTCATATCCGTTCCCCAGAGATCGTTGTCGATCGTCTTCGGAAGTGTCACAACATTCAATCCCTCTTCACGCAACAGATTGGCAGTCTTATGCGTTCCATTTCCGCCCAGTATCACAAGACAGTTCAGGTTCAGCTTGTGATATGTATGCTTCATCGCCTCTACCTTATCAAGTCCGTCCTTATCCGGCACACGCATCAGCTTAAACGGCTGTCTGGAAGTTCCGAGGATCGTACCTCCTCTTGTCAGGATTCCTGAAAAATCCCTGGAAGTCAGCATGCTGAAATCCGCATAGATCAGTCCTTTATATCCATCCTTAAATCCATAAATCTCAACATCATCTCTCTTGGAACAGAGTCCCTTTACAACTCCACGCATCGCTGCATTCAGAGCCTGACAATCTCCACCGCTTGTCAACATTCCTATTCTTAACATTCATGCATCCTCCTTCATTGCTGGTTTCGCACTTTCATATGATTCGCTTTATTCTTCATGGGCATTCTTTTCATGGATATTTTCTTCATGCATATTTCCTTCAGCAGCATTTCCATTCAGCACTGCAAAATCCCGCAGTGCTGAATGCCCCTTTAACAGAATAAATCAGGCAGCCGGATTTCCCAACTGCCTATTATTATAACCTATTTGCAAATGTGCCACAAGAACCAACCTCGATTGCATTGATTTTAAACCATCCTGTATCCATACAGACAAAACGCCGAGAAACTGCCTGCATGATTTTCTACAGCTTTTTACGGGATTGCATTGTCACCTCTATGCAAGAAATTCTTCCAGTATCTGACGGATCGCCTCCTCCCTTAATGCAGGTTTGTCTTCCTCATTCAACCGTTCTTTCAGAACTTCCCTCACAGCCTGCCTTGCTTCTGCTTTTGCCGCCGCATTCACTTCCACTCCTGCTATGGAATCCGTCTTTCTGCCTGACTCTGTTCCCTTTTCTCTGCCTGACTCTCTGTCATATCCTGTACCTGATTCCATTTGCGGCTCAACCCGACGTGGTTCACCTTCAATATTGATTGGAAGTTCCACCGGTTCCTCACGCTGCTTTCGGAACAATTTTTTGTTCTGAACCTTTTTCTCCCGCTCCTTCATCTCCGGCTTTGCAGCTACAGTCTCCTCCTTTTTTTCCGGCTGCTCCGCTGCTCCATAATTTGCCGATGCGATCACATTCAGTTCCTCTTTTTCTGTTACCCTTTGTCTTCGCTGCCGGACTGCACAGGTATTATCCAGATAATCGATCATATACATTTTTACCCCATGGATTTTATACGGCTCATCCGACATCCGCCTGATGACTTCCAATAAAATCATTTCCGCTGCTCCGACAGCTATATATTGATAAACGGATTCTACTGCTCCGTAATAAAGATAATCGGCCGACGCTCCTAACAACGCCAATATACCAGAAAACCATACCGTCAGAATCTCTATCTGTCTCCATGTATGGATCTTAAAAAGAAAGCCTCTGTATTCATATATGTATTTTTCCACAAAGGCATCTGTATTTTCTACCGTGTCATGTACCATACACGCATGTTCATATTTTGCTTTCACAAGCTTTATCAGTCGGTGTGTACTCTTGGACATTGTTCCTGCTGCCCGGATCAACCGATTCAGCGTTACCTGATTTACAAGTTTTGCAATCACTCCCAGTATGCCCATCGCTGCCATCAGATATCGAATGACATTCGTATTCGCTATTACTTCTCCTATCATAGCCAACCCTCCTAATTTTTCCCATTTTCCATAACCCACAGCGTTCACAGATGCACGGTCATGTACGATTGGGTTTGTGCATATTATAGCCTAACTTTTCATGCCTGTCCTGCAAAAACGTTCTACAAGTTTCTACACTTCCATGCGAAAAAATGCCAAAAAAAAGCACCTGCCAGTTCAGCGGCACGTACCATAAAAATCAGCTTTGATGATTGATCTGTATACATTCTCAGGTTCAGATTCTTCCTTCATATTTCTTTCCCGAAAATGTCGGTTTAAAGAGAATACACCCGAAAAATAATACACGATTGTATTTTATTTTTTTATTTGCTATAATTCAGATGATGTCAGGGGCAAAAGGTCTGAAACCACGTGTGCTTGCACACTGGTGGTAGAATGACCTTGAGACCCGCCCCGATATGAGCATAAAAGTGGGGCGTAAGCACCATGATATGCGAATAGCGGGTAGGATTGTGGGAATGCGTAGCACGAAACAATCCGTTGGCATCATTGTTGGGGGCCTTTGACCCCAACATCATTCAGATGATTGGAGGTAAAAAAGATGGATTATAAGACAAAGGGAGTCTGTTCCCAGCAGATTCATTTTGAAATCGAAGATAATAAAATCCACAACGTTTCTTTTGTCGGTGGATGTAACGGAAACCTTCAGGGAATTTCCCATCTGGTTGAAGGAATGGATGTAGATGAAGCAATTTCCAGACTGGAAGGTATCCAGTGTGGATTCAAGACCACATCCTGTCCGGATCAGCTTGCTAAAGCATTGAAAGAAGCGGTTAATAAGTAACGAATTAACGCTTTCTTTTTTTCGACAGGAAAGAGCACCCTACTGTATCTCTCTTGTATTATTTATTTTTTCCTCGCCCTTTCCTGTCTTTTCCCTAGTCCTTCTTTCGCTCCCTTGAGCTCTGAAAGCAGTCGCTATGTCCTGTACTGGAAATCTTGTGGTGTTTCCGATTAAAGAACGGTTCTCATACTCTAAAAATTTATTTTTTTGTTAATAGTTAATGAGTTAAATGTACATCGCAAAGCGGCTGCTTTAAGAACTCAAGAAATCACTTAGGATTTCCTGATATTCTTTTGTTGCTTATAAATAAAATAGTTATAGTTATGGCACTTTGATACCATCTGTATATGAATAAGTTTCCTCTACAGGGTCATCACCTTTTCTCACAATATGACTTGCATGCACTCTGTAATAGTATCCTCTTTCCACTGTAACAGATTTAGTTGCATAGACGAAATAGTCATTTTCTTTCGTTTCCATAAACCAGTCAATCTGTCCCCAGTCATCACTGTCTTCTTCACATTGATCCACTCTTACAATCACTGCAAGTTTATCTACCTCATGGTTCGCTGTTGTTGATCCATAGCAGTATACTCTTGAGATTCCTGCTTTGGAAATGGAACATTCACCATCCATAAGATGAATTCCTCTCTCCAGTCCATTTTCTGTTCTTCCTGTGGAAGTATCATCTGTGGTAAGTACGGAACCATCAACTATCCTTTCATTTTCCTGAGCGTTAACTGCAACGGATGATGTTCCTAAGATACATCCAGCCATTACCAGACTGCTCATTACTGATAAAATTCTTTTTTTCATGTTCTTTTCCTTGCCCTTCTGTATATATAAACAACTGAACTCGGAAAAACTTACGCATTTTTTAGAAAAAAATTAAATTTTTTAAAATTTCTTCCAATTCTTCTTTCGGAAGGCAGCCCTTTAACTGATAATGAATCCCCATATATTCAAAATCTGCTACATATCGTTTCTGATCAGCTCCCGGAATTGTATATTCCTTTATATTTGCAATGAACTTCTCGCAATCAAGTGTAAATTCTTTAGATTGCTCATCTACTTCTTTCTGACCAAAAGAAGAGTCATCATCATTTAAGTACATTGAATACCTGATGATTTCATCTCCATATTGATAAAACAGTGTACCTTTTCTCTGTCCCGTATCAATCGTATAACGACTTAATCTCATATCTTGCGGATAATATCCTAATCTTACAAGATAATCCCCAAAAGTCTTAGTTAATTCCTTATATGCAGCATCTTCATCAACATCTTTTGTCTTCTTTGAATCCATATCTTCTACATTGATGATATTAGAACTTTCATCCCCATTAATTCGTTCCCACAGCACTTTCACATAAGATTTACTTCCTACACTGGTCATAACACTGCCACAAATCAAAATGATAATTGCAGCAATCGCCCCGATCACATATGTCCGCTTCTTCTTACGATAGACTACTTTCTTCAATCTCTTATCGTATTCATATTCTTGTATCTTATTGAACAGGGCAGTCTCCATATCCTCGGATACAGTCATTCCCTCAATTTCTTTATTCTCCTTTACCTTTTTCTCTATTTCTTCCGCTTCTCTGTTAATTTCATCTTCCAATGACAATTTTTTCAGATTCTTCATTCTTTACACCTTTTCCGTCTCTTTGTAGACGTGCAAACTTCCTTCTTCTCGTCCACCATCACACCTTCTTTTTATCTTGACATTTTTTCAAATAAGATTAATATGAAAATAGTCTAAATTCAATAATTAGGAGGTTATCCATAATGAAGCGAATCATTCTGACCGGTGGTGGTACAGCCGGACATGTCACTCCAAATATCGCCCTTCTTCCTCGTCTTAAGGAACTCGGATACGATATCCAATATATTGGTTCTTATACGGGAATCGAAAAGGAACTTATTGAACCTTTCGGTATCCCTTATCACGGAATCTCTTCGGGAAAATTACGACGCTATTTCAGCGTACAGAATTTTACTGATCCATTCCGTGTACTTAAAGGCTTTCGTGAAGCCCATAAACTGATCAGACAGTTAAAGCCTGATGTTATCTTCTCCAAAGGAGGATTTGTATCTGTTCCCGTTGTACTTGCCGGGAAACGCTGCAAAGTACCGGTTATCATTCATGAGTCTGATATGACGCCGGGTCTTGCTAATAAAATTGCTATTCCTTCAGCAGCCAAAGTCTGCTGTAATTTTCCTGAGACGCTCAAATCTCTTCCAGAAGGTAAGGCAGTCCTTACAGGTTCTCCGATTCGTCAGGAACTTCTGTCTGGAAATAAGATTGCAGCAATGGATATGTGCCACTTCACATCCGACAAACCGGTTATCCTCGTTATCGGTGGAAGTCTCGGAGCTGTAGCAGTAAATAATGCTGTACGTGAAGCACTGCCTGAGCTTTTAAAAGACTTTCAGATCATTCATCTTTGTGGTAAAGGCAAGATGGATGAATCCTTAAAGGATGTTGAAGGCTACTGTCAGTTTGAATACATCAAAAATGAACTCCGCAATCTGTTCGCACTCGCTGATATCGTTATATCACGAGCCGGAGCAAATGCGATCTGTGAACTGCTTGCACTTCATAAGCCAAACCTTCTTATCCCGCTGTCTGCCAATGCAAGCCGCGGTGATCAGATCCTCAATGCACGTTCTTTTGAACGTCAGGGATTCAGTCTGGTTCTTGAAGAAGAACAGCTTACAAAAGAAACTCTTCTGAATGCTGTAAAAACTCTGTATGAAAACCGTACTACTTTCATAAATTCCATGAAGAACTCCGGTCAGCAGGATTCCATCGGTACGATCATCAAGCTGATTGAAGAAGTTTCTTAATTTTACTCTGTTCCAATCCACCGGGAAGTCTTAAAGTATCTTTATCAGTCTTCCCGGTTCATTTCTTCATATTCGACTTTATAATTTTTCTTTATCCAGTTCTTTGCTCTATGTAGCAGACTGTGCAGTGTTCTCAGATTGACACCCATCAGTTCTGCCACTTTCACCTGAGGCATATCCATATAGTAAACAAGAACCATTGCTTCATACCATCGTGGATTCTTTTTATACATTTCCTCACTGATCTTCTTATGAAGTACGTTCCGTTTTCTTTTCAGTTCATCTTCCAGATATTCATCCTCTGTGCTTTTTGTACCTGGTTCTGGCACAGCACTCTCATCATCATCCATCGCCAATACTTCCCACTTTGCCTTTTTCTTATAGTTTAATGCCATATTTTTCGCAGTGGTATACAGCCATGAAGGGATATTCTCTTTCTTCATGCTGTCGTATCCTATATACAATTTCAGAAAAGTCTCTTGTGTAATGTCCTCTGCTGCCTCTCGATTGCCTGAATAAGTATATGCCGTTCTCAGGATGAGATTTTTATAATTCTCATAACTCTCGTTAAATTCACGATTTCCTGTTAACATATCTTCTCCGGTATCATTTCAATTTTTCTAAGATCTCATTTTTATCTGCTTCTGACAGTTCACCCATATGCCATCCGAGTCCCACATTGTCATTCTTATATCTCGGGATCATATGCATATGAAAATGGAACACCGTCTGACCTGCTGCTTCTTCATTATTCTGGACAATATTATATCCATCACAATTCAGTACATCTGTCAGCTTCGTAATCATCTTCTTAGCCAGAAGAATTGCCTTTGATGCTACCTCATCATCAATATCATATAAATTACGATAGTGATTCTTTGGAAGAATCAGGGCATGTCCTTTTGATGCCGGTCCTAAATCCAGTATTACTCTGAAATCATCATCTTCATAAAGTGTGGCGGAAGGAATCTCGCCTGCTGCTATTTTACAAAAAATACAATTCTCATCTCTCATTTATTTCATCCTCTTTCTCGTCGGTATTCACAAGTAGTATAGACTATTTTTTACCAAAAGAGAAGTGATTTTTTCTCACACACAGACTTATTTTTTCGGTCGAAAAAGGTCGAACGATTTTTCTTGCATTTTCAATTATCCAATGTTAGAATAGTCCGTCAGAAATCTTTATTTCTGATTATTTTTAGAAAGTGAGGGACTTACTCATGCTTACCAATATAGATATCAACAAGATGAACCACTTACTGGAAACGAATGAAGATGCCCGTCAGATCATTACCCAGCTTCTGAAAAATCATCAGGAAGCTGTCTCCCTGATCTCTCACGAAATACGAAATCCACTTACTTTAATTTCTTCCTCTCTACAGATAATGGAACTGGAACATCCTGAAGTAAAAGAATTTTTCAACTGGAAGCAGACCATGGATGATGTTGATTTTATGTGCAGTTTACTAAATGAACTTTCTGATTACAACAATGGAAATACACTTCATCTTTCTGTCTTTTCCATCGAACAGTTATTAAAAAATATTGCAGTCTCCTTTGCAATTTCACTTGAATCAGAACAGTCTGTACATCCCATTGAATTTACCTCCCGCATCATGCCTGATATGGGGAGTTTCACCGGTGACAAGATTAAACTGGAAGAAGTTATTTTAAATCTTCTCCGCAATGCCAAGGATGCGGTTATGGAACAGTCTTACCGAAAGATCCGGCTCACTGCCGACCGCATAGATGACCGGATCGTGATCCGCTGTAAAGATAACGGGTGCGGTATTCCAGAAGATCTTCAGAAAACGATCTTTGAACCTTTCATCACTCACAAACCCGGTGGAACAGGACTGGGACTTGCCGTTTCAAAAAGAATTATTGAAGCCCATAAAGGGACGCTCTCTTTTGAGTCCAAAAAAGGCCCTGGAACAACCTTTACTGTCTCCCTCCCGATCTAAATTTTCTATAAGTCATCGCCTGCTGACTGCCGAATCCACTCGGCTGTATAAGCAGGCTTTTTCTTTTTACGATACAGAATCAGTGCCAGGATAAATCCGCAGACCAGACCGCCTATATGAGCAAGATTATCAACACCGGTACTGGTCATTCCGCAATAGAGACCAAGAAGGACCATCAGCATCATACCTTTTCCTGAAAGATCACCCAGCCTTCCTCTGTTGGCAATCACAACATACAGTAATGCTCCCATCAATCCAAAAATCGCACCGGATGCTCCTGCCGATACACTCTGCTCTTCATGCATAACGTTCCATGCAAAAGACAGACCGCTGCCTCCAAGTCCACTGATAAAATAAATCAACAGATATTTTACTTTTCCGATTACCGGTTCTAACTGCCATCCTAAAGCTCCCAGCATGACCATATTATTCAGCAGATGCTGGATTCCAAAATGCAGGAACATACAAGTAAAAAAGCGGTAATATTCCTGATTCTCCAATATCATCGGTTCATACATTGCTCCATGATGAAGCATAAAATATCCATTCTCAGTATCCCCCAGTAAACTTAATACCATAAAGACTGCGATATTCACTATAATCAGTCCGACAGTACAGACTGCCTTCGGTTTTTTTCTCATATTTATGCCTCTTTTCACCTGACTTTTTTACATTATAGGCAGGTTTCTGAAAAGTTGTCCACATTTTCTTCGAGAAATTCACATTTCAGTTTTATTTTCTGCCTCTGTGAGCAGATCATCCCAATCCCCCCAGTATCCACTTTTTATCTTCTTTCCAAATTTTTTTAAAAATCCATACTTCTTTTTTTCGCATACCATCTCCTGCTTTTGGGGATGTTCCAACGGAAATAATTCTTCTTCACCTTCCTCATTTACAAAAATATCCAGTTTCTGTTCTGTTCTTTTTTCCGGCAGAGAGATTTCACCTGCTTCTTCTCTGTATTTTTTTAGAATCTCTTTCAGATCATAGATATTCTTCATCGTCTCTTTATGGAGCATACAGGTCAAAAATACAGTTTCTATATCTTTGTAATCGATTTTTTTCACAAAAAATTCTGTCAGTCCATGATATGCCTCACAAAAACTTTGATATTCAATCGGCAAATAACAAAAATTGTATTCTCCTCTGATCTTAAAAATGCATTGTGGCATCAGCAAGATCCTGTTGGGATCAAGAAGATACTCTTTCACTTTTTCTCCAAGTGAAAGTAACTGCTCCGTTAATTCCAGAATTTCCTTTTTTTCCATCGCCTCCATCCGATATCGTTCTTCCAATGATGCACCATTCAAAGTCTTATAAGTATACCGACTACCCTCTTCACGCCCTGTCACCGACAATTCCAGCAGTCCTCTGATCCGATTATTCTGAAGCATCTGAAGCTGGTAATCTTCTTTCTGTAAACTGGGAACATCCACATGAATACAGGATGCATCCCACCGATCCTCAGTCTGTATATTCAATTGCTTCTGTGACTTTATTTTATCCATCTGATCTTCTCCTCCGGATTTACGATTACTGCCCGTTGCCTGACTTCCAGTTCAAATCTTCCTTTCTGTACCATTGCAGTCACCTGAATCTTGTTATCTGTCCGGGTGATCGCCACTGATGGATTTGTCATAAGAATCAGTTTTCCCGAAGTTCTCTCTTCAAAAAATTCTTTCAGATTTTCCTCCTCTGCTCCATGTCTCCGCTCCAGTTCAGCTCCCAGAACTGCCGTTTCTGCGGCTGCTCCATTTAAGACTGCCCTGTCATAGAAGTAAAAGACTGTATGGATGATTAGAACAAACATCAACAGAATCAGTGGCATAATATAAGACATCTCAACAACCGTACTCCCTGATACATATCCCATTGATTCAGACTCCTCCACTCAGCATCCCTCCTAGCATCTCACCCATATATGCAACTGTAAGAAATGGGACAAATGGGATCATACTTTTTCTCGTAAACTTTCTTTTTATCATCAACAGAATTGATACTGCTGCCGCCAGTCCAAACGCTCCCAAAAGTAATATCAGTAACTTCCACATTCCAAGGAAAGTACCGAGTACAATAATCAGAAGACTGTCTCCATATCCAATCTTCTCTTCTGTAAGTCTGCTGATTCCCATAAAAAGAAACCCTGTTAAAATTCCTCCTGCAACAGCTCTCCATGATTCGATACCAGTAATTGCCTGAAAAACCAGTGCCGAAAGAAATCCCAATACAATCACTCCAACACTTAGTTTTCTTCTTTTCATATCCGAATAAGAAAGTGATATCAAATACACTCCCATTATCACATTTCCCACCAGACCTCCATATTTCATATACTTTTCTGACTCCTTTCCCCAATTTTTAAATGCTTTAGCTCTTCCTCTGTTTTCAGCATCCTACATTGACTTTTAATGATTCCGGTTCTATTCTGATGCACTGTTGACCCCCTCTTTTTCTATTCTGATGCACATTTGGAACAGCCTCTTTTTCCTGCTGTCTGAGATTTTTTTATTGTCCGTATCGTTCTTTTTAATCCACTGCAATTCAACGAATTGTGATACCTGTCACCGTATTGCGTAATATAGATTCCGGTCATAGTTGTTCCAATCACGCACCGTTCACACGCATGATATCTGCCTCCGCTTTCATTTCTCATATTGCCAAGTCCCGTGTATGGCACATACTGGATTGATAATTGCAGATAAGGACACGTAGCACTCCTGTGCCATACTGTACCAAGTTCTGTTATATAGACCAGTTCATCCTCTCCTTCTGTATCTTCTCCATCCTGATATCCATTCCACGCACTCATTTTTATATTTTCTGCATATTTTGCAGAATAATTTCCTGGTAGAGGGATTGGAAGTTTCACTTTATACTCCACACAAATATTTACCTCTCCATGCACCATATCATAATAAGATTTCCAACAGCTTATTGCAGAAGTTCCACCATCAAGAAGACTTCTTTCCAGTCGTTCTTCCCCGATATTTTTTATTATCTTCTGCTGCATCTTTACGGAATTAAATACAGGCAAAACAGCCAGATCTTCTACCGTTTCTTTTGCCGCACTCTGTGATGCATTATGAAGTACCAGTCTGATATTCCGCACTTCTATCAGATAGATCAGACAGATTACTGCAAAAAGAAATAGTGGAATTGCAAGTGCTGCTTCTATCGTTATGATTCCTTTTATATTATATTTTTTTACTTTTATCCCCGGTGCAGATGCCCTTTCCATTTTTGGACTGTTGCTATCTTTATTCAGCTTTATCATCGCAGTTTTTCCTTTCTATAAATTTGTGAGGTTTCCCGTATGAGGGGTACGGGATAAGACTGTACCGACTCATCGTCAGTACTTTAAAAATGGGTGTCGGAAAGGACATCTGCACCGGGGATAATCTCTATGAACCTATGTAAATCCGTATGACTGTTTATAGTAAATCGGTTCGATTTATTGATATCCAAAATAAGCAGGAAATGTATAGGATATATCTCCATATACAGTCACTTTATTTTCTATTTCAAGCTTCGTGACGCACTGATCTATGCGAAAATATTCTTTCTCCGGCTGGCTTCTGATATTTTCTTCAATTCGGTCTGCCAGCCTCATGGTCACTTCTTTTGTATCTTTCAGGAACAGCAGTATCCGCAGATAATCTTTGTAGGATAATCCTTTTTCCGTTTCTTTGACCTCTGCTCTCTTGTCACTGCTCAAAATCAATGGAAGTTCTGCGAGGGACACGCTCCAGTTCTCCGAAGTCTTAATTGCCGGTACCCTCTGACCTGCAAGAAGCGTTCTCAGATCTGCAACACTTTCACCACCTGCCCAGGCAGCTAAAATTAATTGCTTTACAACTTCTGTCCCTTCCGGCATAAGCAGTAACGTACAGATTGTTACAGCCAGCACTTCCGCTTCAGCTTTTCTTCCACTGTCTTTTTGCAGACAGATATAATTCACTCCCATTCGGATCAGAAAGAGTTTCATTAAAACCGATTCAAGATTTTCTTTATCTGATTTTTTTCCTGCAAGAAGATATTCCACTTCATAATCCAGACTTTTTTTTCTCTCTTCCTGATAGATTTTATTTCCATCACTCACAGCCGCCTGATCTTCCAACTCATCTGGTTCCGCTTCTCTTCCCGCTGCATTCTCTAAATTTTTCAGGACATACTCATTAAATAAAAGTCGTTCCTCTGTCCCACTCAGATTTTTTCTTGCTGGAAAATTTCCTCTTCCTGCAACTCTTATTCTCACGGATACCTGCCTGTCCCGATTTATCTCTTTGCCTGACAACCTTTTATCTTTCGGCAGCACATAAGAAATGATCCCATTTGCTTCTATCTGCTCCATGCAGTCAAAAGGATTTTCTATCTCCTCCTGATGATCTTTTTCCATCTCTTCAGACATCTGCTTCATCTCTTCTATTGACTGATTCTGATTTTCTTTCGCTTCCTTTTCCTGAATTTCAACTTCTTCCCATTCTCCAGTCATACCTGCCAGATTACGTGCATACTCAATCCCGTATTTCTGTTCCATATATGTAATGATCTGCTCCCGTAATCCCATGCCATCAAGATCTGTCAGATACTGGATTCCTTTTATCTCATGTACGATTCCTTTCGTTCCAAAATAGTGCATTCGTCTAAGCAGATTTTCTTCCTGCAGATTTCCCGTGCCATAAGTTTCCTCTATACCGAAAATATGATACTCTTCCAGCAAATCTGTCTGATATTCTCCAAACAAAGAATACAACGCACTGTCTACATCAATTCTTGCCTGATTTTTCATCAGTTGGATATTCGCTGCATTCATCATTCCTAAAATAAAAGACACCAGCAACACAACCGTCAGACTCAGAAAGACCGTGATTTCTCCTTTCTTCATCTCAGATCCCGGAACTTTCTGATGTAATCTTTTCAAAAATAGTATTCAGCAGATCAATCAACTGCTCCTTAAAAATAACAAGCAGAGCAATAATGATCACCAGAATCAATACCAGTTCTATTACCGTAATTCCTGATACATACTCCTTCCCTGCAAGCATTCCCACCAGTTGTCTTTTTTTAGATTCACCCAATGCTTTACAACCTGTAGTAAACCGTTCTATTTTCGGGTGCATTCTCTGCTTCATTTCACCAACAACATTTCTCATCTGCATTTTCCTCCGTTCATCTGCATTTTACATAGTTTTCTCTTCTGCTCCTGCTATTGCACGAATGATCCATTTTAGTATCACCACCTATCCATTCCTGTATCACTGCCTGTTCATTCTTATATTGCTGCCTATCTATTCTTATATCACTGCTTTTTACTGACCTTAAATCTGGATTGTAAAAAATGCCGGAACTATCACAATAATAAATACAACTGCCAGCATCATAAATAATGGAATCATCAGCTTTGTTCCCGCCTCTTCTCCAAGCTTTCTTGCCTGCTTTTTTCTTTCTTCAAACATTTCCCCGGTTTCTCTTTTCAATAACTCGCTTAATCCCTTTGATCCTTTACGCAGATTTTGGGACAGCAGTGTACCAAATCTACGATACACAGACAATCCACACCGGATTCCATACTCTTCATAACACTCCGACTCTGCCGCTTTATTTTTCATCTGATTTTCTGTATAAATCATCTCTTCATAAGCTTTTCTTCTCCCTGTACGCTCCTTATTTTTTCTATAATCTTCTGTGATACGCTGCCATGCATTTCTTACGGACATCCCCGCTCCGATATACAGGCTGAACCGGTTTATGATCTGTGGATAGTCCCTTCTCATCTCTTCACTTTCTCTTTTCTTTTTTTCTTTCTTTTTCTGATTCTCTGATACAAAGACCATCACTGCTGCCCCGCCCCCGGCTATAAGGATTCCGACAGTTCCTGAATTTTTCTCATGACTCCAGGTGATTTTTGTTCCATTGATTTCATCCGGTAAGATTAAATATTTTTCTGTCCTGGTATCTTCTTCCTCTTTCTGAACAGCCTCTTTAAGTTCCCGCACTATTTTTTCTTTTTTGCTTTCCCTTGCCGGAAATATCCGAACATAAAATTCATATTTTTCGCTCTGTTCTTTATACTTTAACTTTGCAGTCAGCTTCACTAATGTTCCGTCCTCTGTCAGATCATCCTGAAAGATAGTTCCCTGACTGTCTATTACTTGATGACGATCAGAATCCCATTCAATCGAAATTCCCGTGTCAGGAATGGAACTGAACAGATTCAGATCTGATCTCACTTCATCAAGACTTGTATTTTCCCCAAGAATCATCTGTCCAAGTTTCTGTTCCGCATCCCGAAATACATCTGCAATCTCAGTCTCACTATATTCCTGTTCTGATAGATCGATCTGTATCTTTTCACAGTCATTTCCTATTTTCGCCTCCAATTCTTCTGTCTTATTTCCCTTTCCGTGTTCTTCACGCAAAAGTACCACCTGTCCATTTTGATTTCTTTCTAATCCTGCTCCCCGGTCACTCAGAAATACAGCAATACTAATGACAACAGAGACAATGAAAATACTGCCTGCTCTGTAAACTGTCTTCTTTTCAAACTTCAATTTTGATCATCTTCTTTCCCCATATATACGCTGTAAAATATAAAGCAAGGCAGATACTCATCACAATGATCCCTGCAGGATTCCCATACAGTACCTTCAGAAAATCACCAAAGGTCAGCTTCATATACCCGATCATTCCAAAGGGAATCATGCTCATAATTTCAAACTCCAGTTTTTTTGATGCGATCATTGTCTGAATCTCTTTCTCGGTCTCCATCTTTTCACTGATGACTTTTACCGCATCTTTGATAATCACAATACTGTCCCCACCACTTTTTTGGGCAGTAGTAAAAACCGTCACAAAGTTATCTACATCTTCCTGCTCTACATTTTCAGCAAATTCACTCAGTACTTGTCCTACCGGTATATGGATTTTTAATTTTCGTATCATAATCTCATATTCTTTGATGATCCTTGACTCACTTTTGTACATTGGCTTTAAGTCATGGCAGGTTTCTCTGATCGCATTTTCTGCTGAATATCCGGCTTTTAAAGCTCCCGCCATAATCTGAATACTGTCTTTAAACTGAACCCGAAATTCTTCTTCTTTTTTGTCCGTCATTTCTTCCAGCCACTCTTTCATGTAAAATCCCCAGACCGGGAAAAGGATGATTCCGGGCAGAAATGACTCATAAAATAAATACAGGATCAGTCCGAAAATAACCGTACTCTTTGCAAGACCAATCAGATATTCATGCTTCTTTATATCCTGCAGCCATGAGCTTTTCCTGATTCGACAGCTCAGCCACTTTCATAAGTCTTCCTTTAATTTTTCCATGCTCCATTCCCTCCTCCCTGAACTCATATAAAGTCCTTGTATGAATCTTGCCAGACTCATATTTTTCAATTTCTGTAATCTGTAGTACTTTTCTGCTTTTATCTCTTAACCTTCCGAGATGGATAATAATATCCAGTGCCGAAGCAATCTGTCTCTGAACTGCCGCTAAAGGAAGATCAATCCCCATCAACATCATCGTCTCCAGTCTGTGAAGCATATCAGTAGGATTATTTGCATGTCCTGTGGACATTGACCCACTATGTCCGTTCAGCATGGCAGATGAAATCATATCAACCGTTTCATCTCCACGGACTTCTCCTACAATGATCCTGTCCGGTCTCATTCTCAGGGCCGAGCGGATCAGATCTCTGATCGTCACAGCTCCTTCTCCTTCCGGATTTGCTCCCCTCGCTTCCAGTTTCACAAGATTCTCCACTCCTCTGATCTGCATTTCCGCATTATCTTCAATCGTTATGATTCGCTCATCTTTCGGTATAAAATCCGACATTGCGTTCAAAAATGTAGTTTTTCCTGCACCCGTTCCTCCACTCACGAAAATATTATATTTTGCAATAACCAATTTTCTGATGAACTGTGCCGCTTCTTCTGTCATACTTCCACAGTCGATCAGCTTCTTCATCGTCAATGGTTCTTCCGGGAATGTTCGTATCGTAAGGATCGGTCCGTTTACCGCCACCGGTTTCATGACTACATTGACACGGGATCCATCTTTCAGTCTTGCATCCACGATAGGTGAAGCCTCACTAACATACCGGTTTGCCTCACCTACAATCTGCTGGATCACATCAACCAGCCTTTCTTCTGACATGAATTTTCGTTCTGACCGAAACAACCGCCCGCCTTTTTCATAAAAAATATGATCCGTTCCATTCACCATAATTTCTGTAATTTTCGGATCTTCCAGTAATTCCTGAAGGATATCCAGCTTTCTGAATGCATGAAATAGTTCCCTGCTCAATTCAATCTTTTCATTCAACGGCAGATATTCTTTTTCTGAAGCTTCTTCCAGTGTCATACGGATCAGTTCCTGAAGTTCCTCATCTCCGGTCTCTCTGGTCATATCCATCCGCTGCAACACCTGTCCATAAATCAGTTCAGCCCTTCTTTCATTCATCTTTCTGAGCCTCCCCTCTTTTTCCTGGAAGATACCGTTCCTGCATTTTGGTTCGTCCAATCCTCTTTTTCACTGTCCGGGAAAGAATTTCTCCATGACCGGAAATCCGCAGACTCTTTTCATATTGATCCAGCTTTGCCTTTGCGATTTCCTCGTCAATATACGGTGTATAAATTCTTCCGCAATTTTCCAGTATCTGATAAAGTCCGTTGATACTGTCCCCAAGATCCAGAAGAAGGATCTCATAAATACTTTTTTCCAGAATTGCCTCAAACAGACGCAGCCATTCTTCACGATCCACATTCCTGAAGTCCTGTTCATTTCTGATCGCCGGGATATAATCCACTCCGCCTTTTTGCCTGATCATACCGACAAGCTTCAAGCCAAGATTCATATTGTCCTGCCGCATATAATACAAAAGGTCTCCAAGGTCATTTCCTTCCCTGTTCTGAAAATAGTAATTATCTCCTGAGTTCCCTTCCAGATTCAGGTATAATACCGGGACACTTCTTCCCAACTGCCTCGCAGTACGAATAGCAAATTTGGTCTTCCCGATCCGATGGATCGGCGAATAAACTCCGATCAGCCCGCGTACCGATGTATCCGCTACCACTTTTTCTTTCAGTTCCATCCTGCCGGTTACTTTCTGCAAAATGATCTCTGCACTCTGATATCTGTAAACCGGAACTTCTTCCTGAAACCAGTCATCCTCTCCTTCCCGCTCTTTTTCCTGACTCCTTTTTTCCGTCAGAAGATAACGATTTTCTGCTAAAATCTCTTTTCTCTTTTCTACCGGATATTCCTCCGCTATAAGAAGTCTGCTGATCGGCATCTTCTCTGAAAACTCTTTCAGTTGCTGAAGATTCCAAAAGAGGTGAAACTGATACTCCTCTTTTAATTTTTCCGAAATAATGTTCATCAGATTTTCTGCATATTCTCTCTGAACATCGCAGATTACAAATTGAGCCTGACCACTCCTTTCCTCTGCTTTTTCACATATCATAACTTGAATTACTGCTGCGAACCTGCAGCATCGAATAAAGATAAAAGCTGCCGGATGTCCACTTCCGGCACTTAGAGACACCGGTCTTTCCCCTTCAACCGGTGCGACAACAGGTGATTGCCTGTCGTGTAAGACGCATTATATACAGCCTTTTTTCGTTTGTCCAGTCCCTGATTTCAAAAAATTACTTTTTGTTAAAATCTCACAAAATCTGATAGAAAGTAATTCCGTAAAGCAGGCAGACCCCAGGAATACCAAGGGTTCCGGATGTCAAAAAGGAGACAGGATTTAATCCCACATTAATTGAAGAATCAGCCGGAAGCACCCACTGATTTATTATAAATATCAACATCATTCCAACCACTGCCCTTGCGAAAAAATGCAGGATCAGTCCTGTAATCTTCTTTTTCATTTTCCCGTTCCTCATATTCCATGACTACTCCTTGCTCTATTTTATTCCCTGGAACTTTTTCCTATGCTTTGAAATACTGCAGAACTCCACTTTTTTATTTTCCACAATTTTTTCATACGTTTTCCACATCCTTTGATTTTTTCAGAACAGTTATCTTCAACCTCTGCCCGGTTTATCCACACTATAAACTTTTTTCTTACTTTTAATCAGATTGGATAAGTGAAAAAACGACATCCACATTTTACTGCGGATGCCGTTTATTTTTTTCTCAACGGTCAGTCTCTTTTCCAACCATTTTTTTACCATTTATTTATAATTTTTTTCCAGTTTTACGAGTAAATCGATATTTTCTTTTTCGTACTGATTAATTTCCGACTCCTGCACGATCTTTCCCTTTACCGGAGCATACCAGCTCTTCTGACTGAAATAATTTTCATAAGCCTTACCTGTAAAATCATATCCTTTTCTGGCATAAATTTCATTAATCGCAATTCGGATTGAATACGCAGGAGAAACCTCACCGATCAATTTCTCCTGGTCGTAAATTTTTCTGAGATCCTCTTCTTTCAGTACTTCAGAATCTGCCTTTGCAAAAGTATATCCTGTCTTTTCTTCCTGTTCACGGTACGCACGGTAATCCTCTACTTTTGAATCAAATTCTATATTTTTACCACTAAAGGATAACTTCTCTGTTAAAAATGCTTCTTTCTGATTTTCAACTCCATACCATTCCAGTTCTATCTGCTTCTTTTTAGTATCAACTTTTTTAATTTTTGCACACGCTCTCTCCGCCAGCAACTGATACTTTTCAGGAAGAATTTCTTCACGGTCATAACCTGTATATTTTTTATTTCCGTTTTCAGCAAAAATTTCAAGTTTCGACCAGTTCATTCCCGAACCCGATGTCAGAAAAATAAATCCATCTTTGGAACAGATATCGTCAATCCCGGCTGTCACCGCATACTCTTCCTGCATATATTCCCATGATTTTCCTGCATCTTCTGATCTACACACAAGATAATAGGTCTTCTGCATACCTGAATCCTGCGGAATCATCACCCAAATAAAAGAACCATCCTTTATAACGGTATTTGAGGCATTTTCATAAGTTCCATTTTCCAATACTTCTTTTGTTTTTTTTAACTGATCCTCATCATAAATAGAAGTTTCATCTGACAGTATTTCCTCATAAGTTAAAAATGCAACCTTCTCCAGATTCTGATCGTCAACCTTCTCTTCATTATCTACATTATCCTCTGCAGATGAAGACTCATCCTTTTTATTCTGATCTGATTTTTCAGTATCAGAATCTTCATTTTTCTGATCTGTATTTTTCTGTGTTTCTTCCTGCTTTATATTGGAATCCAACGGATCTGTCACTGAGGTATCTTTTTTCTGACATCCTTCTGCCGCCAGTAAAAGAAGAAATATCATTCCTACTGTCATTCCTTTTTGGATCAGAACTTTTTTCTGCTCTTTCTTCTTCATATTTTCGCCCCCTCTGTCTAAATTACTTTTCTGCACTGCCGCTCTTATCCCGACTCTGATCTTTTTATTTGTCTTTGATGTTATCATACACCAATCTTTTTCTTTTTAAAAGGAAAATCGCACGGCAGTTTTTTTCTGTCGTGCGATCAGCTTTTCTTCCTCTATTTCTAAAGTAGAATTACTTCTTCTTCCCGAATCTATGATTCCTCTGAATTGTCTGACGCTTCACTTTCAGGTTCTTCTCCATCAGAGATTTCTACCTGCTCTCCGTCAATTTCTGCAGAAGCTTTTCTTACTTTTGCAACACTTGCAACTTTATCTTTTTCTTTCAGATTAATCAACTTCACACCTGAAGTAATTCTTCCGTATACAGAAATATCAGAACACTTCATACGGATGATGATTCCCTCCGTATTGATAATCATGATCTCGCTGTCTTCATCCACTGCTTTCATACCGACTACATTTCCGGTCTTCTCAGTGATCTTATAACATTTCACACCTTTACCGCCACGGTTCTGTCGTGTAAATTCATCCATATTGGTACGTTTGCCCATACCTTTTTCAGATACGATGAGCAGATCCGTTCCCTGACTTGCAGTCTGCATTCCGATCACTACATCGTTGTCCGTCAGATTCATTCCGCGTACTCCCATGGATACACGTCCTGTAGAACGTACATCCGTCTCATTGAAACGAATACACATACCATCTCTCGTAACAAGCAGAATATCCTCTGTATTGTCCGTTACTTTTACTTCGATCAGACGATCATCTTCTCTGAGTGCAATCGCTGCCAGGCCGGTCTTTCTTACATTTGCGTAATCCTGAATCGGTGTCTTCTTGACAAGTCCCTTTTCTGTTGCCATGAACAGATATTTTCCTTCTTCATATTCGCGAAGCGGAATGATCGCTGTAATTTTTTCTTCCGGCATCAACTGAAGCAGATTAATGATCGCAGTTCCTCTTGCAGTTCTTCCTGCCTCAGGAATCTCGTATGCTTTCATTCTGTAAACACGCCCTGTATTTGTAAAGAACATGATATAATGGTGGCTCGTTGTCACGAACAACTCACGGATATAATCATCTTCCAGCGTCTGCATTCCCTTGATTCCCTTTCCGCCACGGTTCTGACTCTTGAACGTATCCATCGTCATTCTCTTGATGTAACCAAGTTTTGTCATGGTAATCACAACATTTTCCCGTGGAATCAGATCTTCCATGGAAATATCAAACTCGTCATATCCGATACGGGTTCTTCTGTCATCTCCGTATTTTTCAGAAATCACAAGAATTTCTTTTTTAATTACACCTAACAGAAGCTTTTTGTCTGCAAGAATCGCCTTAAATTCTTCAATCTTCTTCATCAATTCAGCATATTCTGCTTCAATCTTTTCTCTTTCCAAACCGGTCAATGCACGCAGACGCATATCTACGATTGCCTGAGCCTGAACTTCTGACAGACCAAACCTTTTAATCAATTCCTGCTTTGCGATCTGAACATTCTGAGAACCACGGATAATCTTGATCACTTCGTCAATATTATCCAGTGCAATCAGTAATCCCTCTAAAATGTGGGCTCTTTCCTGAGCTTTATTCAGATCATATTTTGTTCTTCTCGTAACTACATCTTCCTGATGCTTCAGGTAATAATTCAGCATCTCCAGGAGATTCATTACTTTTGGCTGATTGCCAACCAGTGCCAGCATAATAACGCCAAATGTATCCTGCAACTGTGTATGCTTATAAAGCTGATTCAGAATCACATTCGGATTCACATCACGACGCAGTTCGATGCAGATCCGCATACCTTCACGGCTCGACTGGTCGCTCAGATCTGTGATTCCATCGATTTTCTTATCTCTTACAAGCTCTGCAATCTTCTCAATCAGTCTTGCTTTATTTACCATAAATGGAAGTTCCGTTACAATAATCCGGTTTTTTCCATTCTGCATCGGCTCAATATTGGTAATTGCACGCACACGAATCTTTCCACGACCTGTTCTGTATGCTTCTTCAATACCTCTTGTACCAAGGATTTCTGCACCCGTCGGGAAGTCAGGTCCTTTAATGATCTGCAAAATTTCTTCGATCGTTGTCTCTTCTTTATCTTCGATCTGATCGTCAATGATCTTTACTACTGCTGCGATCACTTCTCTCAGATTGTGTGGCGGAATATTGGTTGCCATTCCTACGGCAATTCCTGATGTACCATTTACAAGAAGATTCGGGAATCTTGATGGAAGAACTGAAGGTTCTTTCTCCGTCTCATCAAAGTTTGGTGTGAAATCTACTGTGTCTTTATTGATGTCAGCAGTCATTTCCATGGAAATTTTACTCAGACGTGCCTCTGTATATCGCATGGCCGCTGCTCCGTCTCCGTCTACGGAACCGAAGTTTCCATGTCCATCTACCAGTGGGTAACGAGTAGACCATTCCTGTGCCAGATTAACCAAAGCTCCGTAAATTGAGCTGTCTCCGTGAGGATGATATTTACCCATTGTATCACCGACGATACGGGCACATTTACGGTGTGGCTTATCCGGGCCATTATTTAATTCGATCATTGAATACAGGATTCTTCGCTGTACCGGCTTCAATCCGTCTCTTACATCAGGAAGGGCACGGGATGCGATTACACTCATGGCATAATCGATGTAGGAAGTTTCCATCGTCTTTTTCAGATCGACTTCATGGACTTTATCAAAAATATTGTCTTCCATCTCTTATCTCCTTAATTCTGTCGATATTGGTGAGAATTTTTCAGTATAACAGCCTGCGGAACTCACGCTCCTCGCCATCTCGAAAATCTACGATTTTCTCGCTGGGTTGGCATTTCCAATGCCAACCCACACAGTTCGTTCAAAAGCACTTGCCGAGTAAACTCGCCATTGCTCCTGAACAAACTGTATGGCTCGTCGCTGTTAAATACTATATATCCAAATTTTGTACGTATTTTGCGTTTTCTTCGATAAATTCTCTTCGTGGTTCTACTTTATCTCCCATCAGTGTGGTAAAAGTAAGGTCGAGTTCGGAGGAAGTTTCATCATCCATCGTAACTCTGAGAAGGATTCTATGTTCAGGATCCATGGTCGTATCCCAAAGCTGCTCGGCATCCATCTCACCAAGACCTTTGTATCGCTGAATTTTATTATTATTATCTCTTCCAACTTCTGTCAGGATCTGATTCAGTTCTTCATCACTGTATGCATACCATACTTTTTTATTTTTCTCCAGCTTATACAGCGGAGGCTGTGCAAGATATACATATCCTTCTTTGATAAGATCAGGCATAAACCGATACATAAATGTCAATAATAATGTACTGATATGGGCACCGTCTACATCGGCATCTGTCATGATAATGATCTTATGATATCTCAGTTTTGAAATATCAAAATCATCATGGATACCTGTTCCGAATGCAGTGATCATTGCCTTGATCTCCGCATTTCCGTAAATTTTATCCAGACGTGCTTTTTCCACGTTCAGAATTTTTCCTCTCAACGGAAGAATTGCCTGCGTTGCACGGTCTCTGGCCGTCTTCGCTGAACCGCCGGCAGAATCTCCCTCAACGATATAAATCTCACATTTGGAAGGATCTTTATCTGAACAGTCTGCCAGTTTTCCCGGAAGAGACATTCCCTCCAGGGCAGATTTTCTTCTCGTAAGGTCTCTTGCCTTTCTTGCCGCTTCCCTTGCACGCTGTGCCATCATGGATTTATCAATCGTCAGCTTTGCAACACTCGGATTCTGCTCTAAAAAGATCTCAAGCTGGGTACGCACGATATTATCAACAGCTCCCCTTGCTTCACTGTTACCGAGTTTCTGCTTGGTCTGTCCTTCAAACTGTGGATCTTCGATCTTGACACTGATGATTGCCGTCAATCCTTCACGGATATCATCGCCCGAAAGCTGTTCGCTTTCTTTGAGCAGTTTATTTTTCTTTGCATAATCATTAAATGTCTTCGTTAATGCACTTCTGAATCCTGCAATATGCGTTCCGCCTTCCGGTGTTGTAATATTATTTACAAAACCATATGTCGTCTCATTGTAAGAATCGTTATGCTGCATTGCAACCTCAACATAAACGTTATCTTTCATTCCCTCGCAGTAAATAATCTGGTCATAAAGAGGAGTCTTGCTTTTATTCAGGTAAGTAACAAACTCTTTAATCCCACCTTCATAGTGGAATGTATGCTCATGGACTTCCTCTTCCCGAAGATCCCGCAACTGGATCTTCAGTCCCTTGGTCAGAAATGCCATTTCACGGAAACGTTGCTTTAACGTATTATAATCAAAAACCGTCTCCTCAAAAATCTCTTTATCCGGAAGGAATGTTACTTTTGTCCCTGTCAGCTCTGGATCACAGTCTCCCTCGATCCGCAGCTTATAACATACCTTTCCCCGTTCATAACGCTGCTTATAAATTTTTCCTTCATGGCAGATTTCTACTTCCAGCCATTCTGAGAGGGCATTTACAACAGATGCACCAACTCCATGAAGACCACCGGATACCTTATAGCCTCCACCGCCGAATTTACCGCCGGCATGAAGGATGGTAAATACAACTTCCACCGCTGGAAGACCCGCCTTATGGTTGATACCTACAGGAATACCACGTCCATTATCTGTAACTGTGATCGAATTATCCTTGTTGATATCCACAACAATCTTATCGCAATATCCTGCCAAAGCCTCATCCACCGCATTGTCCACGATCTCATAGACAAGATGATGGAGTCCTCTGACAGAGGTGCTGCCTATATACATTCCGGGTCTTTTCCTTACGGCTTCCAAGCCTTCCAATATCTGAATCTGATCCGCTCCATATTCAGCGTCAAATTCTGTACCTGATGCACCCATTCTCCAACCTCCTAGTTTTCTTTTGCTACCGTTCCATCCTGGATATGGAACACTTTATTGATTGAAAATCTATGATTCACAAATTCATCCAGTCCCGTACACGTTACTACAGTCTGAATATCATGAATACTGTCCAATAAATAGTTTTGCCTGCTTTTATCCAGTTCAGACAACACATCATCCAATAAAAGTACAGGCGTATCTTTTATCATCTGCTTTACCAGCTCGATTTCTGCCAGCTTTAACGATAACGCAGTTGTTCTCTGCTGTCCCTGCGATCCGAACTTCCGGATATCCAGCTCTCCACTCAGGAAACAGATATCATCTCTGTGCGGTCCGACAGAAGTACTCTTCATCCGAAGATCTCTGTCGCGGTTCCTCTTCAAAGCTTCTTCCAGTGAACGTCCGCCTGTTCCCGATTCATATGACAGACAGATTCGTTCCTTTCCACCGGTCAGGCGATAATGAATATCTGAAATAATCCCGTTTACCTGTTCAATAAACTGCTGGCGTCTTTCCAGTACTCTTGTACCATATTCCGCAAGCTGCATATCCCATATATCCAGTGTCTCCGCAAGATTCTGATGATTATAAATATCTTTCAATAACGCATTGCGTTGATTGATGATCCGGTTATAATTCGTCAGATTACTCAAATAAATCTTGTCAAGCTGCGAAAGCTCAAGATCGATAAATCTTCGTCTTCCCGCCGGCCCCTCTTTGATGATGTTCAGATCTTCCGGCGAAAAAAATACAAAATGTACGATTCCGAATAATTCACTTGCCTTGCGGATCGGAATACGGTCGATTGCAATTCCTTTTGGACTGTTCTTTTTCAAATGCATATCGATCTGAAAAGTAAGCCCCTTTTTTTCAACGACCATCTCAAGATGTGCTTCATCATGCCCGAACTGGATCATATCCCGGTCTTTTGTTCCCCTGTGGGATTTTGTCGTTCCCGACAAATATAAAGCCTCTAAAATATTCGTCTTTCCCTGTGCATTATCGCCATACAGGATATTCGTCTTAGGATCAAAGGACATATCCAGCAGATCATAATTTCTATAATTTTTTAATCTTAAAGATCTGATAACCATATCTGTCCCACTACCGCTAAATAGCATCCCTGAGACAGACTCTCATATGCTATTTTACACGTTTTCCAACTATTTTTCAATTTTTATTTCATTTCCATCAAAAGTTGCTGTATCGCCCGGATACAGCTTTCTGCCACGTCTTGTATCAATCTCACCATTGACCGCTACCAGTCCGTTTTGTATGACCTCTTTTGCTTCCACACCATTTTCTACCAGTCCGGCAGCTTTCAGTACCTGTCCAAGCTTGATAAATTCATCACTTTCACGAAGTTTAAATTGTTCCATTTTTCTCTCCTAAACTGCCGCATTAAAATTAACCGGCAAAATCAGATAAATATAACTTTGTTCCTCATCCTTGATAAAGCATGGAGCTTTTGCATTCATGAAATAAAGATCTACTTCTTCATCATCAATGACTCTCAGTGCATCGATCAGGAATTTCGGGTTAAATCCGATCATCAGATCTTTTCCGTCTTTTGTACAGAGAATTACCTCATCCATGGAACCGATCTGTGATTTGATCATCATCTGCATTGCATCATCCTTGATATCAATGATGATCGGCTTCTTGTCTCCTTCTTTGATCAGAAGTGTCGCACGGTCGATACAATCCAGTAATTCTCTTTTATTTACCCGGACTTTTGTCTCGTAGTCACTGGAAAGCATCTGATCAATTCTGAAATATTCTCCTTCAATCAGTCTTGATACAACAACTGTTCTGTCAAATTCAAATACAATATGGTTCTTTGTAAATGAAATCTGGACCTCTGCTTCAGCTTCTCCTCCAATGATCTTACTGATCTCCTGCAGAGTTTTTCCTGGAACAATGACTTTTCTTGGTTCATAAAAATCTTTCAGATCAATCTTTCTGATTGAGATTCTGTGACCATCAAGAGATACTACTTTCAGAACATTCTCTGTGATCTCGAACAGTTCTCCGGTCATCATTTTGTTCGTATCATTATCAGCGATAGAGAAAATGGTCTGACGGATTGCTTCTTTCAATGTAAATTCAGACACCGTGATAAAATCATTACTTTCGATTGCAGGTAAATAGGAGAAGTCATCTCCTGACTGAGCTGCAATGCTGAATTTTGCTTTTTCACAGGTAATCAGAGCCTGGTTATCGGATTCTGTCTCGATCGTAACTTCACTGTCCGGAAGTTTTCTTACGATTTCAGAAAAGATTTTTGCATTCAGGGCAATAATACCACGTTCAACAATGTCGCCATCAATAGAGGTCTCAATGCCAAGTTCCATATCGTTTGCTGTCAGCTTTACAACATCTGTAGTAGCATCAATAAGAATACATTCAAGGATTGGCATGGTCGTCTTAGAAGGAACAGCTTTTGAAACAATGCTGACTCCTTTTACAAGATTTGATTTCGTACAAATAATTTTCATATGATGATAACTCCTTTCGAGTCCGTACCGGGTTTGTGGATAAAGTTCCGGGGCGGCTTTTATAGATATATAAATGAAAAAAATTCCGTCTTATCAGTAATAGGGGCTGTGGATAAGTGAAAAACTACTTCCAGCCCTTATAAATTAAGGCTTTTCGCATATGGATAACTCTGTAGATATCAAAATAATTTCTTGTGGAAACTGTGGGGATAAAAATCTGTTGAAAATCAACGGTAAACTTATCCATATCTTTTCCACATAAGAATCCACAGTTTATCTACATAGTTATCAACATAATAGTTTACTGTTAAGGGAATAAAAGGCAGATACAATTCCTGTTAAATAGGATTGATCTTCTTCCTTATAATATTAATAGTATTATTTAAAGCTTCATCTGTCTTCATATCCTGTTCGATCTTTTTAACTCCATGGCTGATGGATGCATGATCCTTTCCACCCAGTAATGCACCAATGGATTTTAACGGTGTATCAGTCATATTTCTGCAAAGATACATGACAATCTGGCGTGGAAGTACGATTTCAGCGTTCCTTTTTTTGCCTTTCAGTTCAGCAACAGGTACATTAAAGTGTTCGGAAACGACTTCAATGATCAATTCCGGGGAAACGGCACGGTTATCATCCGGTGAAATCATATCTTTCAATGCTTCGGCAGCAAGAGGAATGTCGATCGGTTTATTTTCAAGATTAGAAAGTGCAATCAGTTTATTCAGAGATCCCTCCAACTCACGGATATTGGATTTAATATTATTGGCGATATACTGCATAACTTCATCTGGAATATGGTATTTTTCCAGCCCGTCCAGTTCTTCTTTTTTACGCAGGATCGCCATTCTTGTCTCATAATCAGGTGAGGAAATATCTGCGATCATACCCCATTCAAAACGGGTACGAAGTCTGGCCTCCAGTGTTTCCATATCTTTTGGAGGTTTATCACTGGAGATGATGATCTGCTTTCCGGCAAGGTGCAGATTATTAAAGGTATGGAAAAACTCTTCCTGTGTACTTTCCTTACCTATAATAAACTGGATATCGTCGATGAGAAGTACATCGTTGTTCCGGTACTTTTCACGAAAGCTGGTCATAGCCATTTCATTTCCATTTTTACCGACTTTCAGAGCTTCGATCAATTCATTCGTAAAGGTCTCACTGGTTACATAAAGTACCTTTTTAGACGGATCGTGCTTTAAAATATAATGAGCAACCGAGTGCATCAGATGAGTCTTTCCAAGTCCTACACCTCCATATAAGAAAAGAGGATTGTAGCTTTCGCCCGGAGATTCAGCAACCGCAACAGAAGCAGCATGTGCAAAACGGTTGTTGCTTCCGACAACAAAGGTATCAAATGTATATTTCGGATTCAGATTTGCTTTTTCATAAATTGCATTAACACGGGTATTTTTAACTGCAATGTCCTTTTTTTCCTGAATTACGGCGGTATTTTCCGTAACAAAGGCAACTTCATATTCTACACCGGTAATCTCAGCGATGCAGACTTTAAAAGGAAGCAGATATTTTTCTTCAATATGTTCAAGACTTGCCTTTAATTTGACAAGAATGTATACAGTATTATCTTTGACTTCATAGACAGTCAAAGGTGCAACCCAGGTATTATAGGCAATATTTGACGAACAGTATTCCTGCTTCATCTTATTTAATATCTGATTCCAATTTTTTTCTACAATGTTCATCGAAAGTAACTCCTAATCAATATAATAGAGAGAAATTTGGGTAGACTCTCTCCACTACATTCTACATCAAAAAAGCTTCATAAGCAATGAAAAATCAATGTGTATAACTTTGTAAACAGTTTCCACACCGCAAAAATCGAGGAAATACAAGGTTTTCCGACATTAGTTTATAGTTTTCTACACAATATTTAGTTGTTATTCACAGCTTTTCCACAAGTTATCCACATATGTTGATAACTTTGTGGATAACTCATGGATAAGGGTGGGATAAATGTGTGGAGAAACTATTGTAATGCCGATAAAATAAGGCTTTGCGGGATTTTTAATTTTATCCACGTTTATGTGGGAAAATTAAAAATCAAAAAAATTTAAAAGTTTACAGGTGAAAATTGCAACAGAATGCTTGACTTTAGGGCATTTTCCAATTATAATTTAGAACGATGTCTTCTCGAATGGAGACAGTAGAAGAGTTAATATTGTGAATACTTTATTATATAAGGTATATCAGGTAAAGGGAGGTGTAAGAAAATGAAAATGACATTTCAGCCAAAAAAGAGATCAAGATCTAAAGTTCACGGATTCAGAGCAAGAATGAGTACAGCAGGCGGAAGAAAAGTTCTGGCAGCTAGAAGAGCAAAAGGAAGAAAACAGTTATCAGCATAGGCCGCATATATGTGGCCTTTTCTTCTATTTAAAAAAGCTTAAATGCATGAAAAGCAGTGAAGAGGGTATTGATGAAATTTTCCGAATCTTTAAAGAAAAACAGGGATTTTCAGTATGTCTATAAGAATGGAAAGTCCTATGCAAATAAATGTCTTGTAATGTATATTATCCCCAATGAACAAAATAAGAACCGAGTCGGTATATCAGTCAGTAAAAAGGTAGGGAACAGTGTGGTCAGGCATCATCTTACGCGGCTGATCAGAGAAAGCTACCGGTTATCGGAAGAACATTTCCAGTGTGGATATGACATTGTAGTCATTGCGAGAACGAGTGCGAAGGAAAAGTCTTACCATGAGATTGAGAATGCACTGATCCATCTTGGAAAGCTTCATCACATCTATATCTGAAACGATCATTGAAAGGGAAGTGGCGCATATGAAACGCATCCTTTTATGGATGATTCGCTTTTACAGAAAGTATTTATCCAAAATGAAAAGATATAATACGTGTAAATATTATCCAACTTGTTCGCAGTACGCACTTGAAGCAATCGAAAAATACGGTGCTTTAAAGGGCGGTGTGCTGGCAATATGGAGAGTCCTGCGCTGCAATCCTTTTTCAAAAGGCGGATATGATCCGGTACCTTAAGGAGGATAAGTAATGGAAGTTTATGGACTTTTAGCTTCAGGCTATGGAGACTGGCCTATTATCAAGCAGATTGCCTGGCTGCTGGGTCAGGTAATGAACGGGATCTTTAATGTTCTGAGTGCGATCGGAATTGAGAACATTGGTGTATGTATCATCATTTTCACGATTATCGTTTATACTCTGATGATCCCACTTACAATCAAACAACAGAAATTTTCAAAAATGTCGGCTGTAATGCAGCCTGAGATCAAAAAGATCCAGAAGAAATACGAAGGAAAGAAAGATCAGGCTTCAATGATGAAGCAGCAGGAAGAAATCAATATGGTTTATGAGAAGTATGGAACTTCCATGAGCGGCGGATGTCTTCCAATGTTGATCCAGATGCCGATTCTTTTTGCTTTGTATCCTGTAATCAGAGACATTCCGACCTACGTTAAGGGTGTGAAGAATGTATATATGCCTGTAACAGAAGCCATCATGAATACAGATGGATTCCAGAAGATCATGGAGAAGATCGGAGAAGCAAGCCCGGTTCTCATGAGTGCAAAGACAAATGATTATTCTCAGGTAGATACAATTGTAAATGTACTTTATAAATTTCAGGATTCCACATGGGATAAGCTGTTAGATAAGATCCCGAGTATTTCGGATCTTGCTCATCAGACGATGAACCAGGTAACTCACCTGAACAGTTTCCTTGGAATCAATATCGGTGAGCAGCCACTCACTCAGTTGACAACAGCACTTCATAACGGTTCTATCGTCGGAGTGATCCTTGCAGTACTGATTCCTGTTCTTGCAGGTCTGACTCAGTTTATCAGTGTGAAGCTTCAGCCAAATGCAGCTTCGGCAGATAAGGACAACCCGATGGCAGGTTCTATGAATGCCATGACATATACGATGCCGCTGATCTCAGTCGTAATGGGATTCACACTTCCGGCAGGTCTTGGTCTTTACTGGGCAGCAAGTGCAATTGTAAGATGCATACAGCAGCTTGCAATCAATAAGTACCTTAGCACAAAGTCTCTGGATGAAATGATCGCAGAGAATCAGAAAAAAGCTCAGAAGAAGAGAGAGAAGCATGGTGCTCCGGCAAAAGAGATCAATAAGATGGCTACAACAAGTACAAGAAATGCCGGAAAAGTGACAAAAGGACAGTCAGGGATCAGTGAATCCGAAAGAGATTCAAAGATTCAGGAGGCTCAGGCAAGGGCTCAGAAAGCAAAGCCGGGCAGCCTTACTTCAAAGGCAAATCTTGTAAGCAGATATAATCAGGGACTTGAGACCGCAGAACCAAAGGTGGAAAGTGCGGAAAAGGATTCTAAAAAGAAAAAGAAAAAATAAAGATAAAGAGTTGTCTGTCCTGATCAGATCGGTAAAAGTATCTGAGTATGAGAAAGGAAGGAATCGAGATGAATGGTAGTATCAGAGTATCAGCTAAGACAGTAGATGACGCTATTACAGAGGCAATGATTCAGTTAGGCGTAACAAGCGACAGACTGGAATATGAAGTAATTGAAAAGGGAAGTTCCGGATTCCTTGGAATCGGTATGAAGCAGGCAGTGATCGAGGCAAGAAGAAAGCCTGAATCAGAACCAGAAGTTGTTGAGGAAGAACTGTTTGCACCGGTTGAAGAAATCAGGGAAGAAAAAGCAGAAGAAATTGCAGAGCCGGTAAAAGCAGAAGTAAAAGAAGAGGCTCCTGTGGTTGAGAAGCAGGAAGAGAGGCCTGCAGAAGAGCCGAAGAAAGCAAGAGAACTTGCAGAGGTTCAGCCACAGACAGTTGAAGCAGTAAAGACTTTCCTTGCAGATACAATGAAAGCAATGAATATGGAAGTTGAGATCGAAATTTCTATCGATGAAGATGGAGCACTTTGTGCAGACCTGCGTGGTGAGCATATGGGAATCCTGATCGGTAAGAGAGGTCAGACGCTGGATTCTCTTCAGTATCTTGCAAACCGTGTTGCGAACAAGCATCAGGATGGTTATGTAAGAGTAAAGCTTGATACAGAAAATTATCGGGCAAGAAGAGAAGAGACGTTGAAACATCTTGCAAAGAACATTGCACATAAAGTAAAAAGGAACAGAAGACCGGTTGCACTTGAGCCAATGAATCCGTATGAAAGAAGGATCATTCATTCAGCACTTCAGTCAGATCCTTATGTAACGACGCACAGTGAAGGAGAAGAGCCTTACAGAAAAGTTGTTATAACATTAAAGAGATAATCATTTGAAGCGAAAGGACGTTTACGCTTCACGGATACTTTCGTGAGGTTGTGAAACGTCCTTTTTTCAGCTTTAGAAAGGCAGTGTGAATATGAAAAAGGATACGATCGCAGCTATTTCCACCGGGATGACCAATTCAGGAATTGGAATCGTCAGACTGAGCGGAAACGAGGCTCTGGAAATAGCAGATAAAGTATACAGGGGAAAAGAAAAGATTACAGAAGTGCCGAGCCATACAATTCATTATGGACATATTGCAGACGGAGAAGAGACGGTGGATGAAGTCCTTATGATGGTCATGCATGGACCACGGACATTTACCGGAGAGGATACAGTAGAAATTAATTGTCACGGTGGAACGTATGTAGTGAGCAGGGTGTTGGAAACGGTTTTGAAATACGGTGCAAGAGCGGCAGAACCGGGAGAATTTACTAAACGAGCTTTCCTGAACGGGAAAATGGATCTGTCACAGGCAGAGGCGGTGATCGACCTGATCAATTCTGAAAATGAATATGCCCTGCAGAGTTCCGTCAGTCAGTTGAAGGGCAGTGTGAAATCAGCCATCAATGAACTGCGGAGTAAGATTCTGTATCATACTGCATTTATCGAAACGGCACTGGATGACCCGGAACATATCAGTGTGGATGGATATGGAGAAATATTGAAAGGCGTGTCAGAAGAGATCATTGAAAAATTACAGAAACTGATTGACTCTGCGGATGATGGAAGAATCATGAAAGAGGGGATTCAGACTGTAATTGTGGGGAAACCGAATGCCGGGAAGTCTTCTCTTTTAAACCTGCTTGCAGGGCATGAGCGGGCGATCGTAACTGATATTGCAGGAACGACCAGGGATGTCCTGGAGGAACAGATCAGACTGCAGGGACTGAATCTGAATGTGATCGATACTGCGGGAATCCGTCAGACCGAGGATTTAGTAGAAAAAATGGGTGTAGATAAAGCAAAAGAATATGCTCAGAAAGCCGATTTGATTATTTATGTGGTGGATGCATCAAAAAAACTGGATGAAAATGATGAAAAAATCATGGAATTGATTTATGATAAGAAAGCAATTATACTTTTGAATAAATCAGACCTGAAGACGGTGGTTGATGAAAACCTCATCCGTGAAAAAATTTCTAATCTGAAAAAAGAAGCAGAGCAGACAGAAAAATCAGAAGGTCAGAGGTATCAAGTATCAGAAAATATTCCGGTGATCCAGATTTCCGCAAAAGAAGAGCAGGGGATCCAGACATTTCAGGATACATTAAAGGAAATGTTCCTGCGTGGAAATATTTCCTTTAATGAGGAAATTTATATTACCAATGCGAGACAGAAAAATGCATTGGTGAATGCACTGGAAAGTATGAAAAAAGTAATAGAAAGTATCGAGAACGGTATGCCGGAGGATTTTTATTCGATCGATCTGATGGATGCTTATGAAGAACTTGGAAATATTACGGGAGAATCAATGGGAGAAGATTTAGTAAATGAAATATTCAGCAAATTCTGTATGGGAAAATAAAGATGAATATGATGTGGCTGTAGTCGGTGCAGGGCATGCAGGATGTGAGGCGGCACTGGCAACGGCAAGGCTTGGTTTTAAGACAGTGATGTTTACGGTAAGTGTAGACAGTATTGCACTGATGCCGTGTAATCCAAATATCGGTGGAAGTTCCAAAGGTCATCTTGTAAGAGAACTGGATGCACTTGGCGGGGAAATGGGAAAGGTCATTGACCGTACATTTATCCAGTCAAAGATGCTGAACAGCTCCAAAGGACCGGCAGTTCATTCGCTCAGAGCTCAGGCTGATAAAGCAAATTACAGCAGAACCATGCGTCAGGTACTGCAGGAGCAGGAGAATCTGGATATCCGGCAGATGGAAGTAACAGAGCTTCTGACAGAAGACGGGAAGATTACCGGTGTACAGACCTATTCAGGGGCGATATACCGCTGTAGAGCCGTCGTATTATGCACAGGCACATATTTGAAGGCTCGTTGCATTTACGGCGAAATAAGCACGCATACAGGGCCTAACGGGCTGCAAAGTGCAAATTACCTGACTGACAGTCTGAAAGCACTGGGAATCAGAATGTATCGGTTTAAGACGGGAACACCTGCCCGGATTGATAAAAATTCCATTGATTTTACAAAAATGGAAGAGCAGAAGGGGGATGAACGGGTTGTGCCGTTTTCCTTTACGACAAACCCGGAGAGTGTTCAGATTGACCAGGCTTCCTGCTGGCTGACCTATACAAATGAAAGGACGCATGAGATCATCAGAAGCAATCTGAACCGTTCACCGCTCTTTTCAGGGGCGATTGAAGGAACAGGTCCGAGATACTGTCCGTCTATTGAAGATAAAGTCGTTAAGTTCCCGGATAAGAACAGACATCAGGTGTTCATTGAACCGGAGGGAAATGAGACCACGGAGATGTATGTGGGTGGAATGTCCAGCTCACTGCCTGAGGATGTTCAGTATGAGATGTATCGGAGTGTTCCGGGACTGGAACATGCAAAGATTGTAAGAAATGCATATGCAATCGAATACGACTGCATTGATGCCCGGCAGTTAAAGAGTACCCTGGAATTTAAAGCAATCGAAGGACTCTTCAGCGGTGGACAGTTTAATGGAAGTTCCGGTTATGAAGAGGCGGCTGCACAGGGGCTGATCGCAGGAATTAATGCTGCAAGAAAATTGCAGGGAAAAGAAGGAATCGTGATTGACCGTTCCCAGGGATATATCGGTGTCCTGATCGATGATCTGGTTACAAAAGAGAGTCACGAACCGTATCGTATGATGACCTCAAGAGCAGAATACAGGCTGCTTTTAAGGCAGGATAATGCAGATATCAGACTCTCGGCAATCGGGCATGAGGTTGGATTGATTGATGATGAAAGATACGCACGCCTGCTGAAAAAGGAAGAACTGATCGCAAAGGAAATAGAGCGTGTTAATCATGTAAATTTAGGTACTTCAGAAGCAGTGCAGAAGTTATTGGAGGCATACGGAAGTACGCCGCTTACATCAGGAACCACACTGGCAGAGCTGATCCGCAGACCGGAATTATCCTATGAAAAACTGGCTTCGGTGGACAATGCACGGCCGGAGCTTCCATATGATGTGAAGGAACAGGTCGATATCAATATAAAATATGACGGCTATATTAAGCGTCAGATGCGTCAGGTAGAGCAGTTTAAGAAACTTGAGAATAAGCGGATACCGGAAAATATTGATTATGATTCAATTCAGAGTCTCAGGCTGGAGGCTAAGCAGAAACTGAATCAGATCCGTCCGGCTTCTATTGGTCAGGCATCGAGGATTTCCGGAGTATCACCGGCAGATATCTCAGTCCTTCTTGTATATCTTGGAAGTAAATAAAAAATAGATTTATATTATATATACAGGATAGAATGGGGGTTAGCGAGCAGGAGAAAGCACAGCTTTTTCAGTGCGAGCGGCGAATGACGATCATGATCGCTGCAAAGCAGCTTCAGGCACCAGATGGGTCGATTAAGATATGATATATAGCATGCAATATATTATATACTATATATTATACCCCAAAATGTAAAGCAGCAAAAAGAATATAGGAGGGTGACAGTGGAGAAAGAACAGAGAGAGAGCAGAAGCGGTGAAAAATTTACTGAAGAGCTTGCAAATCTTGGAATAGAGTTGAATGAACATCAGAAAGAACAGTTCGATCAATATTATGAACTTCTTGTAGAATGGAATAAAGTAATGAATCTTACAGGAATTACGGAGTATGAAGAAGTAAACTTAAAGCATTTTACAGACAGTCTTTCAATCGCGAGAGTGAAGGATATGCATCAGGTTCAGTCGGTGATCGATATAGGAACAGGAGCCGGATTTCCGGGAATACCACTTAAAATAGTGTATCCGGAGCTGGAAGTTGTATTATTGGATTCATTAAATAAAAGAATTAAATTTCTTGATGAAGTGATTCGTACGTTGGGATTGGAAAAAATCCGTACAATTCATGGAAGAGCAGAAGATTTTGCAAAGAAAAAGGAATACAGAGAATGTTTTGATCTGTGTGTATCGAGAGCAGTGGCAAATCTTGCGACATTGAGTGAATATTGTCTTCCGTTTGTAAAAGTAGAAGGAGAGTTTATTTCCTATAAAAGTGGGGATTCTGATGAAGAGATAAGAGATGCAGAATTTGCAGTAAAAGTACTGGGAGGAAAGATAACAGATGTGGATAAATTCCAGTTACCCGGTACAGACATGGGAAGATCGCTTGTGAAAATCAAAAAAGTTAAGAATACAGCCGGGAAATATCCAAGAAAAGCAGGTTTGCCATCAAAAGAACCTTTAAAAAAGTAAAACAACAAGAAAGTTATCCACATTATCCACATAAGATATTCACATGATGTTGATATCTTATGTGGATAATGTGGATAACTTTTTACTTTTTGTGGAAAACTCATTTGAAAATCGCTTAAAATTACATATCTCATTAAGTATTGAGCGTATTAAATTTAAGATGCCAGGGTCTCAAGGTCATTCTACCACCAGTGTGCAAGCACACGTGGTTTCAGACCTTTTGACCCTGGCATCAATTTAATTATTGAGCATCAGATAAGAAAATCTTTACATCGCTAAAGAACTCTTCAGGTTTTTCCATATGTGGCATCTGTTTTGTCTTTGCGATTCCCTTAATTTCAATAGAAGGAAGATAATTCTGATATTCATTAGCTGCAAGAATATTTTCCGGGTTAGAATTTCCAACTATAATATAAATACTGTTCGTCAGTCTGGAAAGGCAGTGAACAATATTTGCATTTAAATATCGTGACTTTTGACAAGCATAAAGATATTTGGAATGCGTATGGTCTTTATGGGATGATTCAAAATAAGTCAGAATATCCCTTTCTTTAATATCATTTTGAGCATAATAATAAGAAAAGATAAATTTCTGAAGGATTGTCTTCTTATTTACATTCAAGTTGTAGATAAATGTACCAATAACCGGTGTAAAAATAAGCTTTTTAAATAATTTACTTGCTTTAGTAGGTATTTTGGCCATTTTTACAAGATTCGGAGGATTAATCATCACTACCTTATTAATAATAGAATCATCATTAGCACATGCCATCAATACAAATGGACACGATTCACCGGATACAATTACATCTGTTTTTTCTCCAATAATATGCTTGATAAAGTTAGTAATCAGCTCTACATAAAGAAAATTAGTATAAGTAAATGCAGGACGATCTGAACGACCACATCCCAGCAGATCTATCGAATATACAGTATTTGTCTTTGATAATTTGGAACAGACTTTTTCAAATTCGTAGGAAGAAGAACATACATTTAAATCATGAATCAGGAGAACGGGTGATCATGATCCGGTCTTCTTGTAAGTAATTTTTCCAAATCTCCAATTATAGTAATCGTATTTATCATCTGAAAGCATATTATCCGCGGTAGAAATGTATTGAAAGATTCTGTTCACTACATGCATCGTACCAATTACTGTCCCGGTCAGTGCAGTAAAAAATGTAAGATTTTTCTTTAAACTCAAAATAGTCACCTGCCTTTATAAATTTAATGATGCAAAAATGATAATTTTGCCTGTAAAATGGTGAGCATCATCTGACATAATTATACTACATTTTGTAAAACAAATAAAGACATAAAGAATGTTTCACGTGAAACGTTAGTCGTAAATCATAAAAAGTTAATAAAGAATGTTTCACGTGAAACATTTTTTTGATTTTTAATAGATGATGTTATGGAATAATGAAAAGAAAGATGATATAATAATGAAGTGTCCGAAAGAAAGGAGTACGAAGATGGGAA
>ENA-UERY01000091-UERY01000091.1-human-gut-metagenome-genome-assembly--contig:-NODE-91-length-77943-cov-350.082449_pt1 | contig 77943 bp, 68 predicted proteins | sample MGYA00242989_ERZ507990 | MGnify/ENA primary metagenome ERZ507990 (study PRJEB26167, sample SAMN06115529) | human gut metagenome | host: Homo sapiens | place: China:Fujian | collected 2015-08-26...
TATGACGTTGACTTCGACCACCAGTTCATAGAGGCTGAGAAGTTTGATGCGAAACCCACATACAAGAAGTTTCTCGGGTACCGTCCAGGTGTGGCTGTCATTGGCGACATGATTGTCGGCATAGAGAACAGCGACGGCAACACTAACGTTCGTTTCCACCAGAAGGACACGTTGAGGAGATTCTTTGAGAGGATTGAACAGAAAGGATTGACAGTCAATCGTTTCAGGGCAGATTGCGGATCCTGCTCAGAGGAAATTGTGGAAGAGGTCGGAAAGCATTGCATGACTTTCTATATCCGCGCCAACCGCTGCGGTTCGCTCTACGATGACATCTTTGCACTCAGAGGGTGGAAGAGAGAGGAACTGGGCGGCATTGAGTTTGAACTGAACTCCATTCTTGTTGAGAAATGGAAAGGGAGGGCATACCGTCTTGTAATCCAAAGGCAGAAGCGAATTGACGGTGAGATTGACCTGTGGGAAGGCGAATACACCTACCGCTGCATCCTTACAAATGACTACGAGTCTTCCGAGAAAGAGATTGTCAAATTCTATAACCTCCGTGGAGGGAAGGAACGCATCTTCGATGAAATGAATAACGGATTCGGCTGGAACAGGCTTCCAAAATCCTTCATGGGAGAAAACACGGTGTTTCTTCTGCTTACGGCACTCATACGCAACTTCTATAAATTCATCATGGCGAGGCTTGACGTGAAGAGGTTCGGACTCAAAGCAACAAGCCGCATCAAGGCGTTTGTCTTCAAGTTCATCTCTGTGCCAGCCAAATGGGTCAGGACATCAAGGCAGTATGTGCTGAATATCTATTCATGCAACAACGCTTATGCTGATGTGTTCCAGAATGACTTTGGATGACACCGACAACTTATGGTCGTGATTTTGCGTATTGCCTCAAGTCGCATGGTGGGGTAAGGGGATTTAATGCGTCTTTGTGGCGATTTTTGCTGCGTTGCACCCTCTTTTGCCACAGTGTCGCTACCTTTTTGACCTCTGTGTCATCTTATGAGGGCGGTTGCGGATTTGAGGATATTGAAATATTCCATTAAAAAATCCAAGTTGGCTTCAAGCCATTCTATTTTTTGCAATCAAGTCATTTATATCCACACCAAGTAGAGTCGCAATTTTTGCAGCCATTTCAAAGCTTGGTTGACTCGCATTTGTGCACCATTTTGACACAGTAGTTTTGTCTTTACCTAACTTTTCTGCAAGCCATTTATTGGTTTTCTTTTGTTCAACAAGAACAACCTTTATTCTGTTAAAATCCTTGTTCATCGATAAGATGTTATTGTTTCTTTCCACAAAGGTACAATAAAAATATGGATTGCGTTTCAGAATCCTTATAAAATATGTATTAATAGCATTAAAATGAATATAATTCAAATACTAAGATGTCAATTTCAGGTAGAAAACAGCAAAAATGACCTGGTACCATATATCACAGTAGCAGGTCAGAATCTGTTGACCCAAACGCAAGTCATTTACCCCTTGCTTGAGGCGAACAAACCACGCACATAAGGCTTGAAAATAATTCCAAACAGTCGCTTGGAGCAGACAACGAAATGACAGAAAGTGAAAATTTCCAATGTATTCCGCATTAAGATATGTTAAGTAGATATTTCCATTTTCGGATTTTTGAAATTTTTGTTTCTCGTTTGTTTCCTTTGTCAATTTCATTCTCTGACATGTATTGAGTATCAATGTATTACATTAAATTAGCAGATTATCAAGAATAAGATTATGAAGAATGTTAGTGCATTTGTTTTATGGTGGTCTCGTGCTAACTTATCTATTATTCTCTGATCTTATCAAGCTAACTTTTCGCCCCGGGCATCTTCTTATAAACGAATCCTTCACCACCAGGGAAGTAAGCTTCGAATACAATGCTGAGGAACTGGGCTATGTCCTTACGCTTCTTGCCAATCTTGAAGAAAGCGGAACTGGCATATGCCATGAGGTCGGCTTGGCTGCATTTGGCACTGCCATCAACGACAGCGCAGCACCAACATACATAAACCTAATCTTTGCCTTGTCGCTTATGGGCGATATGTCCACAAACAAGGCAAGGACAAGCGACAACGCGCAGCAGCAGAGTGCCAGTAATGCTGTTCCCATATTCTATTCTGTTTTTATTTCAAATCTACTTTATCATTCTTGAATTGAATGGAAAACAGATCAATTTAAATAAATGTTCTTGTCAGTCTATTTTATGTGTGTTTTTTCTCTGAAGGAAAGAAGAGGTGATCTTTGTCCAAGAAAACAGGATAAAATACAGATTCAATGATGTAACCTGCAAGTCTTGGTTTCTGTCCACCGATTCGTTGAATGGTTCCCCATGCAACCTCTCCCTCAATATGTTTTGGAATCTTGAACTGACTTTTTGTGGGAAATTTTCCATAGACCTTTAAAAGCTCTTTCTGTTCAGCTTCAGGTCTAGTACATGCACAAACATCAATAAACTTTCTAAGAAGTTTATCCAACATATTGCTCTCTTGCCATTTTTCAAGAGTTTGTCCAGGAGGACACTGGTTGAAGTCAAAGTCCTTGAAGTTGAATGATAACTTTGGTAGGTCATCCTTGACCTTTCGTTCGGTTCGTACGTTAGCAGTACGGCTGTCAGAAGCAGCTGTGCTTTTGAACTTATTATCAAACCTACTCTTCTTTTTTGCTGCCATACTCTTTAATAAACTTATCGATGTTACCGAAATAAGGAATGGCACCATAGCGTCCTAGCAGATAATCCTTAGAGAAAGACGCATCGTTTCGAACGCTGTTTGCCTGATTGATTTTGTATTCTACCAAGGAGTATAAATCAGATACGCCCTCAGAAGATTTCTCTGCGAACCATATTTGGTCACGACGAAGCAAATCCTTACGCAAGAGGTTCGTGTCGTGTGTGGTAATTATCAATTGTGCCCCCAAGACGTTCATCGTGCTATAGAATAGTTTAAGTAATTCAACAGACAGTTGCGTGTGGAGACTTGTGCCGAATTCATCAATGATGAGCACTCCGCCATTCTGAATGGTATCGAAGAATGGACCAAGGAGGGCAAACAGTTTGGTTGTTCCTAAAGACTCAAATTTGAAATTTAAGGATTCATTACCCACAACCTCACTGTCATTATAAAGATTGTGAGTTGCCTGTATCTCTAATTCATGCTGTTCTATCCTTTCTATTTGTTTTGACGTGTCAGTTGGCATATTGATACCCAATCTAGTAAGTATCTCAAAAGAAGGGTCTTGTGGATTAACTTCTTTGACATTCTCTCTTACACTAACATCCTTTATGCAATTGTCAACAATTCCTATCATTTCCAATATCTGAGAACGAATTACATTATTGTGCATAAAAGTTCTTGCAGTAAATGCCAATGTGTCATCAAGACCAGAAAGAACATGAAAACGCTTACGGAACCATTCTTTAACCGTCATGGCAACTTCTACATTGAACTGTGCTGCAGTAGAGAGGTATAGAGCATTGCTACGTGTCTTTTTGTCAACACCTCTAGCTCCTTTTACCACTTTGGAATTAACCTTTATGTTTTGTCCTTCTCGTTTAAAACAATAACTCTCTTTTATGCTACCTTTAAGCAAAACATAGAGCCACTCGGTTAACACTTTGTCTTGACATACCTCAAATCCATATCTATATCTTTCTCCATTGTAGATGAATATCATTTGCATGGACACTGGCTCTTTAGTACTGTCAACATTAAAACGATAATATAGCCTTGAAAGATGCTTGACTATATTTTCATCTACAAATGACTGTAGAACCATAGACTTGAAAATGTCCATAGCGGCAATTATGGAACTCTTACCCGAACCATTTGCACCATATATGGCGGCAGATCTTAAATAACGCTTGCCATTATCCATGATGAAAATATTCGAATAACCATCATTGCTCTCGCACTCCTTTACAGTAGTGCTTGCAACCATACTAAGCGAAACCTCATCTCGGTATGACATAAAGTTTCTTATCGTAAATTCTATCAGCATTTGTTCATACGTTGTTGTTTGTAATGGATACAAAAATACGAATAAATCCTCACGTAACATTAATTTTTGAGATTATTTCACAAATAATGCAATTATAAGTATAAACAAACTGCTTTTTTACATTTTTTAATCGTATGCCTAAAAGATTTTATCCACATATTATTTTTATTGAATCATCTTAAATATAAGAAATACTGTTTAGCTTTAGCAGCATTTTATCAGGCGTTTTTGTGATTGGTCTGTTTTGATTATAAAGTAAAGTTCGTTCCTTTATGGCATTTACAAGTAAAAACACTACCTTTTAATAAGGTAGGCTGCACTCGGGAATACAAAACAAAACTTCGTATTTGTTTTGATATTCCGCTCATTTGCACTACCTTTGCAGCAGTTGAGTGCGTGTTTGCTTATCGTTGCTTATTTCCATATTTGCAGCACATTTGCAGCACGCTCACGCAAATGGCTTGTTTAATAACGGTTTGCATTTCGAGGAGGTAAAGTAAGCTTGACTTTTAAGGATAGACATTCTGAAAAAGAATAAATAATATATGGATTGTGTCATAAAAGCATTTAACTAATAGTTGTGGATGTTGAGTACTATGAATTGTGGTGTTTTACAACTAACTTTTGCGATAGTTTGCGATTAACTTTTGTGGTAGTTTGTGATTAACTTTTGTGGCAGTTTGCGATTAACTTTTGTGGCTAATTTTGTTTGTATATTATAAATTTGTGCTAACTTTGATGGAAAATACAAATGTTGATGAAGAAATAATATTGTTTTATATGAAGTTGCGTTATAATGGTGCAACTCTTTTAATATTATGAATGATATGGATACATACCACTTGTCGCGATTTCTTGTAGCTCAGGATTCTTACTCACAATATAAGACGGCTCTTGAGGAGATTCGAAACGGGCGAAAAAGGAGCCATTGGATGTGGTTCGTTTTTCCTCAATTGAAGGGGCTGGGGCACAGTTGTAATGCTGACTATTATGGTATTGCTGGTGCTGATGAGGCTCGTGCTTATTGGCTGCACCACGTGCTCAGAGACAGATTGCAGGAGATAACGGAGGCTCTGCTTCTGTTGGACGGTTTGTCGGCAAGACAAATCTTTGGAGAAGTAGACGCAATGAAACTTAGGTCGTCGATGACTTTGTTTTGGACAGCTACGGGCGAAGGGCTGTTCCGTAAGGTTCTTGATAAGTATTACGAAGGGAAAATGTGTGACAGTACTTTAGAAATGCTTAGATGATGCAACGTAGATAACTACCGATATGATAACAAGATGCTATCTCGAAATAACTAATGTGTGTAACCTCAGCTGTGTGTTCTGCCCGAAGACTGAGAGGGCGAAGCATACGCTGACGTTGGACGAATTCGACACTTTGACCTCGCAACTTGAGGGCAAGGTGAAGTTCCTGTATTTCCATCTGATGGGCGAACCGTTCCTCCATCCGCTGCTGCCGCAGTTTGTGCTGATGGCTCGCCACAAAGGTTTTGTACCCATTATCACCACTAATGGCACTCTGCTCTCGCGACGTGCAGACCTTCTGGATGCTCTGCCTCATAAGATTCAGATTTCGCTCCACTCGCACGAGGGCAACGCTAAGGAGAACCTTGCTGGGTACGTCGACGAGGTGATGGCGTTCTCGTTAGAGGCTGCTCACCGCGGTTGCATCGTCGTGCTGCGCCTATGGAACGAGGGCGGACACAACCGGCAGAACGACGATATCCTCAATCTGCTTGCGCTTCATGTGTCGCGCCCGTGGACGGAGCGTCACGACGGCTGGCGACTTGCCGACAATCTGTACATCGAGAACGATAACATGTTTGAGTGGCCCGACCTTCAGCACGCCACTTACGACGAGCAGGAGGTGTTCTGCTACGCCTTGCGCAATCAGATTGGTGTGCTCGTAGACGGCACTGTTGTGCCGTGCTGTCTCGACCATAACGGCGACATCGCGCTTGGCAATCTGTTCCGTCAGAGCCTTGCCGACATTCTCGCCTCGCCACGAGCACGTGCTCTGTACGACGGCTTCACAAGCCATAACGCTGTTGAACCGCTCTGCCAGCGCTGCGGCTATTCGGCTGTGTCGAAAAGGTTCAGAAAGTAGAAGTGCGATTATGATTTGTTATCAGTAGGTTGCGTGGAGGAACGCCGTACTCTCCTATAGGTTGAGTGGGTATGGCAAGGATGCCATACCATCCTGCAATTACCATAAATAATAAAGCCGTAACGGAGGAGTTCCGCTACGGCTTTTTGTTTGTACTAACAGTTTATCTTCTACTGTTTATTGTTGTCGATTTGCCTTTCTTCGCCTTCGCATCGAGTCTGTATCTGAAGCTCAGGTTCAGATAGTGGTGTATATAGTTTGTGGAGTATTCCTGACGCTGATAGGCTGAGTATTCGTTTTCGTACCAGATGTCCTTGTTGAAGATGTCGTCGGCAAACAGGCGCAGCATACACTTGTTCTTGCAGAAGCTCCAGCTGACGGACGCCATCGACTTGAGCTTGTGTCCGTTCATAGCCGATGTAGCGTAGCCCGAACTGTAGTCGTCAGACAACTGCACGAACACCTCGAACGGAGCGAGATGCAGGTTGGCGCTTATGCCCACGCTGTTGAAGAGCGGCGTGGTGTTGTACGAAGCATCGTCGTAGCGGTAGCGGTTGCTCTCCAGGCGGTCGAAGAGCGTGAGCTGCAACTTCTCCGTCTCGTACGAGAACTCGAAGTCGTTGTTTATGCCCAATCGCTTCTGCTTGTTCAGTTCGGGCTGAGCGTCGGCAGCGTTGTTGTCGACGATGGTGAGGAAGCCGTACGACTTAGCCGTCTCCAGTGCGAACTTGTTCATCAGTCGGAAGTAGAAGCCGATGCCCTGGTCGTAGTTGAATGCGAACTGCCACATATCGCCGCCCTTCACGTTCATCGGTTTCGACGTGTAGACGCCGGTAGCCGAGTTGTAGCTGTAGAGCGTAGCTTGGGGGTTGATGTCCTTGTTGTACGAAGCGGTAAAGCCCAGCACAATCTGCTTGCGCAGCCACATGCGGTGGTAGTTGTACGTAGTGGTGTGACTGTGCGAGTTGCGCAGCAGCGGGTTGCCCATGTATATATGCAGCGGGTCGATGGTGTTGCGGTAGCCGAGCGTGCTCACGAGGTCGGGCACGGTGGTGTTGTATGCGAAGGCGATGTCCATGTTGCGCACGCGGCTCATCTTCCACTTCAGGAAGATAGACGGCTCGTACGTATTGCTTGTGCGCACGGCTGTGGTGTCCAGCGGTCCGTAGTGGTAGTCGGTCTTTTCGCGACAGTAGTTCCAGCTGAACTTCGGCATTATCATCAGTGCCTTCACCGGCGTGATGGTCGACTTCACAGTCAGCTCGTTCGTCCATTTGTGCGTCAGTCTGCGCGTTGTGTTCGCAGGGTCAGCCGTTGTCGGCGTGCCGTTAGCTACGTTCTGCTCGTCGGTGTCGCTGAAGAAGTTGCGTGCGATGCGTGAGCGGTTTAATCTCACGTTGTCGAATATGTTGAAGTACACCTTCTTGCCGAGCCAGTAGTCGAACGAAGCGCCTAACTGCGTCTCCAGTTCGTGCGCGCTGCGGTCGTAGAACTGCCACAGCTTCTCGTTGCGTTGTTCGCGCAGATACTCCACGTCGTGGTTGGTGTGCGTGTCCTCGTTCGTTCCGCTCAGGTTGGTGTAGCCCCCAAGCATGAACGAACCCTTCTTTCCGATGAAGTGCTTCCAGATGTACGAGATGTTGAGTCCGCGTTGCTGCAGTTCGGTCGACTCGTACTCGCTGTCGCGTGTGATGAGTCGGTCGTAGAGCGCATCGCCGGGCTTTGCGCCGAGTGCCTCCTTCAGCGAGTGATAGGCAAACTGGTCGGGCTGGTAGCCGTACGAAGCCGATTTCTCCTCGTACGATTTGCGAGCCTTCTCGTATGAGGCTTTCACCTTCACGTCGATGGTGTTGGCAGAGTCGGTGTAGGCGAAGAGCTTAGCCTCCAGCTGCGGCTTGAGGTTGTGTTTGTAGCGGTAGGTGTCTTTCACGCCGAACGTGTGCTCCTGGTTCGGGAAGAACGTCTCGGTCGACGCCTTTCCGCTGTTCCATCCGTCGCTGTGTCCCATGTTTGCGCTTATGTTGAAGCGGTTGCTTGTGTATTGCTGCGTGCCCTTTGTCTGCCAGTTGTGCTGATAGTTGTACGATCCGTACTGGCTCTTGCCGTCGCCGTCGATGTTGCGGTTCATGGAAGAGCCAATCGTCTTGTCTACGTAGCGGTTGGCGTTGTTAGCCTGGGCGTATATCATGTGCGGGTCTTGGTCGCTCAGTCGGCTTGCGGTGAGAGCCCCGCTGTAGCGCTTCTTGGTCTGATACTGGGCCTCGATGTCGCCGTACCACTTGTCGAGGAAGCCCGGCTTCACCTGGATGTCGAGCACATGGTCCTCATCGCCATCGTCGTTGCCCGTGTGGCGTGCCAGCTCCGACTTGCGGTCGTACACCTTCAGCTTGTCAGCCACGTCAGCCGGCAGCTGCCCTAAGATTTGGTCGCCGCCGAACATGTCCTTGCCGTTCATCATCAGTCGTATAGGCTTGTCGTTCCAGTATAGCTTGCCGTCGCGACGCTGCACGCCCGGCAGCTTCTTGATAAGCTCGTCGAGGCGCGCGCCCTCCTTCAGCTTGAACGCCTCGGGGTTGAACACGATGGTGTCGCCACGCATGGTGATGCGCGGCACCTTCGCCTTCACCTCCACCTCCTGCAGCATGAGCGCCGTAGGCTGCAGCCTGATGGTGCCAAGGTCGGTGGTGTCTTTCACCTCAGATCCGTACGCATAGTCCACCTTGCGCGAGTTCTTGTAGCCGATCATGCTGAACGTGATCATGATGCGTCCCTCCCATTCGGAGTCGAGCGTGAAGCAGCCCGTGCTGTCGGTCTCCGTCGAGTTCTGCATCGACCAACCCGGCTCTGGGTTTATCTCGCTGCGCACCGTTGCTCCGATGAGAATTTCGCCCGTCTCGGCGTTCACAATCTTTCCCTTGAACGTGTCGGCAGTGCAAACGGTCGTTTGCACGAGGCAGAGCAGCACGGCGACAAACATTTTCTTCAGTACATTTTTCATAAGCTGGTTATTAAAAGTATTATGGGTGCAAATGTATAGATTTTGTTCGAACAAGCAAAGTCTTTGCTTTGGAAAATCTATGGCATACAGTTTGCACAGGTACGATATTTGTCATTTTTACCGCTCAGGAGTGCCCGGAAAATGAAAAGGAAAACCTTTGGTTGGTTTTTCGCGAGTTTTGAGAGGTGAAAAGTGTGCAATGGTAAGCGGTTGATATTTAGTTTGTTGAGGCTGTGCGTACGAAAGTGTGCAGCTTTTGTGCCACTTTCGCTGAGTACTACCGCTGCAAAACAGGAGTACTACCCCCACGAGTACTGGGTAGAAGTGGCACTTTCGCCGTGTGAAAGTGCCACTTACGCTGTGAAAAAGTGCCGCTTGCGCTGTGAAAACCATCGGATTTTGTATTTTTGAAGCAAAATTTTGGTGCAAAAGAGCGGAATATGGTGCGTCAGAGTCTCCAGAATGTGAGTTTCGGTCGGAGGTGTCTGAACAATATTTGTATACAGTCATACCCCCTTGACCTCCCACAAAAGCAATGGGAGGTTTTTGTTCGTATGTTTAAAAAATATTAGTAGTTGTCGCCGAAAATGCTTTTCAGTTGACGGTCGAAGTCTGACATTATTTCGCGGTCTTGAATGATGCGGAATTTGTCGTATTCTGTTAGTGCCTTTTCTACGGCTTGTTCGTGTGTCACACGTCCTGTATTTGGGAGCACTGGACGGTTGTTGAGGTCCATGTATTTTTGCAAGAGGTCGAACCAATCAGCCATAGTCATTAGTATATGGTCTTCTGCTCGTTGCTCGGCAATGTCGATGAAGGCATTGCTCAGTCGGTTAAGTGCATCGACCTCCTTTTCGCTCAAATAGTTCTTGGCTATGGTGACATCCGACTTTATCACCCTACCTTCTGGTGCATTCTTCCATGTTGTTAGCCCCATGTGTGGGCGCTTAGCATCGGCGCGGTCGTAGATGATTTCTGCAGCCGTCTGTTTTGTTACGGCGTAGTGCATCATGTTCTGCACCATCTTGAAGAACTTGCGTGTCTCTTCCGCATCCTTACTATAGTCGACACTACATTCGCTGTATATATCTGTTATTTTTTGATAATAACGACGTTCGCTGATGCGTATCTCTCGGATACGGTCAAGCAAGTCGTCGAAGTAGTCGGCTCCGAAAACATTCTTGCCTTTTAGCCGCTCATCATCCAGCGCAAACCCTTTAGTGAGATACTCTTTCAATACGCTCGTTGCCCATATGCGGAACTGTGTAGCTTCGTAACTGTTCACACGATAGCCTACGGCAATCACCACATCGAGGTTGTACATCATCACTTCGTTGGAACATTTGTCCGAGGGTATTCTAATTTTTCTAATTGTATCGGGCAAATGTATTTCTCCGCTTTGATTTATCTGAGTAAGATGGTAATTGATTGTCGGTACAGTTACTCCGAACAGTTCTGCCATTCTCTGTTGCGAAAGCCAAAACGTATTGGTGTCGAAAACAACCTGCACCTGCACTTTTCCTCGTCCGCCTCTATACATTAGTATTGACGACTCCATGCTTTTTGCCATTACATCAGAAGCCATTGTTGAACTGAAGTATTGCTGGGCAGCTTTCACCATCTCCTTTTTCTTATCGGCATTCATAACCACAGCCATACATGCGGTGTGTGAGAGCATGATGCTTGTCACTTCTCTTACTGCGCCATTGCCGAGTTCTGCCATCTCAATAGTTTCTACGAAGTGTTCGCCGAGGTGATAACCCTTTTGCGAAGTCCATGCCTGCGCTTTAGCTATAACACGTTCGAAGTTCCAGTATTTGCCATAACCCATCACTCGTGCCAATTTGCGTGAGTTCCACCATTCCTTGCCATCCGCATCCAGCTCTCGTAGCTGTTCGAAGGGCGATTGAAGTTCGGGTATGTTGTTTGTGTCTTGCATATTCTTTGGTTTTGTTATATTTGAGGCTGCGTGGGTATGGCAGGATGCCATACCCTCCTACGATTACTTTCGGGCGTTAACCAGCAGTTCCGTCTTGCCCTCGTCCACGAGCTTGATGATGAGTTCGCCGAAGAGCGTGTTCTGCCATGCGAACCACTCGCGCGTGTACTTGCTCGCATCGTCGACGTTGAACGACTCGTGGATGAAGCCCGTGCCGGCATCAGTGCGCTGCAACATGCGCAGACACTCCGCTATCTCGGCATCGTCGGTGCTCGTGAAGGCGCGCATCATTATGGACATAGGCCACGCCATGTCGTAGCCCACGTGCGGACCGCCGATGCCCTCGCCAGCCTTGCCGCGGAAGAAGTAGGGGTTGTCGTCGCTCCACACGAAGCGGCGCGTGTTCTGATATATGGGGTCGTTCACGTCCACATCGCCTAAATAGGGCAGGGCGAGCAGCGACGGCACGTTGGCATCGTCCATGAGGAAACGGTTGCCGAAGCCGTCCACCTCGTAGGCGTAAATCTTGCCATACTTCGGATGGTCGACCACGGCGTACTGCTCGAGAGCCGTGCTCACCTCGTCGGCAAGCGCCGTGCAGTCGGCAGCGAGCGTTGCGTCGGCGTTCACCTTGTTGAGTATCTCCGCCGCCTTGCGCAGCGAGCTGACAGCCATGAAGTTAGACGGCACGAGGAAGAGGAACGTCGTAGCGTCGTCGGAGGGGCGGAAGACGGAGGCGATGAGTCCGCAGGGCTTCACGGGGTTGCCCCAGCCGTGGTTGCAGACCGTGTCGAGCTGGTCCTCCGTCTCGCGTTGGAAGCGATAGGTGCCGAGCCCCTGCTTGCGCTGCTGCTCGCGGAACACGCGCAGTATGTTGCGCACCGCCTGCAGCCACTCGTCACCGAACACCGACTCGTCGCCCGTCACCTGCCAGTAGTGGTAGGCGAGGCGTATGGGGTAGCAGAGCGAGTCGATCTCGTACTTGCGCTCGTGCAGCTCGGGCTTCATGTCGGTCATATCGTTAGCCCACATGCCGTTCGGCTCGGGCTCGCGGTTGAACGCATTAGCGTAGGGGTCGATGTTGATGCACTTCAGCTGGCGGCGTATCACACCGCGCAACATCTTCTGCAACTTGCGGTCGCCCTTAGCCAGCTGCACGTAGGGCCACACCTGCGCTGCCGAGTCGCGCAGCCACATGGCGTGGATGTCGCCCGTGTAGACGAAGGTGTCCTCCTTGCCGTCCTCGGCATCGGTGAAGTGGACGGTGGTGTCGAGCGTGTTCGGGAAGCAGTTCTCGAACATCCACGCTAAGTAGGCGTTCTCCTTGATGCGCTTCTTTATCTCGCGAATCTTCTTCTCCACAGCGTCCGATACGAAGAGGCGTTCAGCGGGCGCAGGGCGTAGGGTGGTGAGAGTGGATGGTGAGGTGGTGAGGTGTTGAGATGGTGAGGTGGTGAGGTGGCGAGATGGTGAGGTGGTGAGGTGTTGGGATGGTGAGATGGTGAGGTGTTGAGATGGTGAGGTGTTGAGGTGTTTGGATGGTGAATTGTTAGCCGCAGCGGCATTGCTGGCAGCTAAGCAGAACGCGAAAAATGCGCTCGAAACGAGGGTTGTATGTAAGTTCATATTCATTTTATAAAGGGCGCGTGGGTATGGCAGGGATGCCATACCCTCCTATTTATTATTTAGATTTACAAGCAAATGTATTAATTATTAATCAAAATAGCAAATTTATGTAAGATTTTCCGTAACTTTGTAGTGGTAAATAAGATACGAAAGGATAATAAGATGAATATTTCAGATATACTCACCTCCGGTGGTGGCGAGAAGCACTTCTCGTTCGAGGTGTTACCACCGTTGAAAGGCACAGGAACAGAGCGTCTGTTCTCCACGATAGAGAAGTTCCGCGATTTCGATCCGGCGTACATCAATATCACCACACATCACAGCGAGTTCGTCTATCGCGAGCTCGACAACGGCCAGTACGAGCGCCTTCGTGTGCGCCGTCGTCCGGGCACGGTAGCCATAGCGGCTGCCATACAGAACAAGTTCGGTGTGCCGGTCATACCGCACATCATCTGCAGCGGTGCCACAGCCGATGCCATCGAGTACGAGCTGATTGACTTGCAGTTCCTCGGCATCGAGAACGTGCTGCTGCTGCGTGGCGACAAGGCACGCGACGACAGTCAGTTTGTGCCCACCCCTGGCGGACACGCCCACACCACCGACCTCATCGAGCAGGTGAACCGCTTCAACGACGGCTTCTTCAACGACGGCACGCCGATAAAGAACCCCGGCAAGAAGTTCCACTACGGTGTGGCGTGCTACCCCGAGAAGCACGAGGAGGCACTGAACATAGACCTCGACCTGAAGTATCTGAAGATGAAGCAAGACATGGGTGCCGACTACGCCGTCACGCAGCTGTTCTACGATAACCGTAAGTACTTCCGCTTCGTGGAGAAGGCACGCCAGATGGGCATCACCATACCGATCGTGCCGGGCATCAAGCCGCTTGCAAAGCTCTCGCAGCTGACGGTAGTGCCGCGCGTGTTCCGCTGCGACTTCCCGCAGGAGCTGGCAGTGGAGGCACTGAAGTGCAAGACCGACGACGACGCCCGCCAACTCGGCATAGAGTGGTCGACCGAGCAGTGTCGCCAGCTCTACAAGGCCGGAGTGAACAACATACATTTCTACACCGTCTCGGCTGTCGACTCCGTAAGAGAAGTGGCAAGGAGACTGTTGTAGTTCAAAATTCAAAACTCGCAATAGCGCAAATGACATTTGAAGAAGTAATAGGTCAGGACGAGGCGAAACAGTCGCTCGTCAAACTCATAGAGGAGCACCGAGTGCCCCACGCCATGCTGTTCTGCGGTCCGATGGGCTGCGGCAAGAAAGCCCTTGCCCTTGCGTTCGCCTCGCGTCTGTTGGGCGACAGTCAGCTGCTGCGCCAGTGGCAGCACCCCGACCTCCACTTCAGCTTCCCCACGATAAAGAAGCCCACGATGGGTTCCGACCATCAGCCCGTGAGCGACGACTACGCCCAGGAGTGGCGCGAGCTGCTCAGCGACGGTGCCTACTTCAGCATAGAACAGTGGATGGACGCCATGGGCGCAGAGAACCAGCAAGCCATCATCACCGGAGCCGAGAGCGACCGCCTCTCGCGCCGCTTGAGCATAAAAGCGTCGCAGGGCGGATACAAGGTGTGCGTGATGTGGCTGCCCGAGCGCATGAATGTCACCTCGGCTAACAAGATACTCAAGCTGCTTGAGGAGCCACCGCAGCAGACCGTGTTCATCCTCGTCAGCGAGGAACCCGAGAAGTTGCTTGAGACAATACGCAGCCGCACACAGCGTTTCGACTTCAAGCGTATCAGCGACGAAGCCATAGAGCAGGCACTCACCGAGCGTCGCGGCATCGACACCGACACAGCGCACCGCATAGCACGCATAGCCAACGGCTCGTGGACCGCAGCCCTCGACTCGCTGCGCGCCGGCAACGAGGCAAGCCTCTTCTTCGACCTCTTCGCCATGCTCATGCGCTACGCCTACAGCAAGAAGGTGAAGGAGCTGAAGAAGTGGAGCGAGAGCGTAGCCGCCTTCGGACGCGAGAAGCAGAAGCGCATGATTGTCTACTTCAACCGCATGGTGCGCGAGAGCTTTATGTACAACTTCCGCAACCCCGACCTCAACTATATGACAGCGAACGAAGAGCAGTTCTGCACACGCTTCGCACCGTTCATCAACGAGCGCAACGTGATGGAACTGAACGAACTCTTCGAGCGTGCACTACGCGACATATCACAGAACGCCAACGCCAAGATGGTGTTCTTCGACATAGCATTACAAACAATTATACTCATAACACGTAAACAACAAGCATAAATCGCAATGAAGGATTTCAAAGATATGCAATTCAAGATAACGCGCGACACCGACCGCGGATTGCACCACTACGCTTGCGGACGACAGAACATGCAGCTGAACACCTACGACTGGCTGTACGACGTACCGGGCAACGACGAGGACACCGACCTCGTGGAGGTGCAGTTCAAGAACACGCGCAAGGGTTACTACCACAACGTCAACCACATCGACCTGCACAAGGGCGACATCGTGGCGGTAGAGGCAAGCCCTGGTCACGACATAGGCACCGTTACGCTCACCGGCAGACTGGTGAAGCTGCAGCTGAAGAAAGCCAACCTCAAGTCGGCTGACGACATCAAACGCGTCTACCGCATAGCCAAACCCGTGGACATCGACAAGTACAACGAAGCAAAGAGCCGCGAGCACGGCACGATGATACAGAGCCGCCAGATAGCCAAGGATCTCGGTCTGCAGATGAAGATTGGCGACGTAGAGTATCAGGGCGACGGCAACAAGGCGATATTCTACTACATCGCCGACGAGCGCGTCGACTTCCGTCAGCTCATCAAGGTGCTTGCCGACACCTTCCACGTGCGCATCGAGATGAAGCAGATCGGCGCACGCCAGGAGGCAGGACGCATCGGTGGCACCGGACCCTGCGGCAGAGAGCTCTGCTGCGCCACATGGATGAAGAACTTCGTGAGTGTCAGCACCAACGCTGCACGCATACAGGACATATCGCTCAATCCGCAGAAGCTTGCCGGCATGTGCGCCAAGCTGAAGTGCTGCCTCAACTACGAGGTGGACGACTACGTGGAGGCAAGCCGTAAGATGCCGGCACGCGACATAGTGCTGCAGACTCTCGACAGCGACTACTACCTCTTCAAGTCGGACATCCTCGCCGGCACCGTGGTCTATTCAACCGACAAGGGCATCGCTGCCAACCTCGAGGAGATTACAGCCGAGCGCGCCCGCACCATCATCGAGATGAACAAGCGCGGCGAGAAGCCCGAGTCGCTCACCGAGGACGGAACGGTGAAGCAGGACACACGCCCTCGCGACCTGCTCGCCGATGCCGACATCAGTCGCTTCGACAAGGCACGCAAGCGCAAGAAGAAACCCGCAAAGCGCCAAGGGGGCGCACCCGTCTCAACTGCACCGAAGAGAGGCGAAGGGGGTGCAGTTGTCTCAACTGCACCGAGAAAAGGCGAAGGTCAGCGTCGTAACAATCAGCAGCGTCGCAACAACCGTCCTGAGGGCGAACCCACCCAGGGGGTGCACTTGTCTCAAGTGCACCAACCAAAGAATAGCACCGACAGCTCTGTTGGTGCAGCTGAGACAGCTGCACCCCCTAAAGTGCACCAACCAAAGAATAGCACCAACAGCTCTGTTGGTGCAGCTGAGACAGCTGCACCCCCTAAGGTGCACCAACCAAATGGTAACACCAACAGCTCTGTCGGTGCAGCTGAGACAGCTGCACCCCCTAAGGATGCTCATTAGAATTGTGGCTATGAAAAGAGCAATAAGCTTACGGATAGCCGCAATGACCCTTGCGCTGGTCGCCATGCTGCTAACGGCGTGCGACCATCGCACCATCTACGACCGATACGAGAGCACCGCCCTCTCGGGGTGGGAGAAGAACGACACCATTACGTTCGCCATCCGCCCGTTGAAGGAGGCAGCCACCTATCGCGCTCTGCTCGGTGTGCGCACTACGGATAGCTATCCGTTCACGTCGCTCACGCTGATTGTGGAGCAAGAGATAATGCCTGCGCATCGTGTCCTTGTCGACACCATCTGCTGCGAGCTCACCGACGAACAAGGCAAAGTGCTCGGCGACGGCATCGGTTACAGGCAGTATCAGTTTGAGGTGTGCCAACTGCAGTTGCAGGAAGGCGACTCGCTGCACGTAGTGGTGCGCCACGATATGAAGCGCGAGATACTGCCCGGTATCTGCGATGTCGGCATAAAGCTATTGAAAGAATAGAAACAACCCATAGATGAGAAAATACATATATATTATAATAATGTGTATCGTCAGCCTCGCTGCCTCAGCACAAGAGCGCACCGTGCAGAACCGTCCGTACACCGACTTGCGTCCATTCCACTTCGGCGTGGTCGTGGGTACGCACGTGCAGGACATGGAGGTGCGTATGGCGGGTCCGCAGACCATCACCACTGAGGACGGTACGCAGGAGACACTCGTCACCGCCGACCAAAGTCGCTGGGACCCCGGCATCAATGTCGGAGTGCTTGGCGAGCTACGTCTGTCCACACATTTCCAGTTGCGCGTGGCACCGATGATGTACTTCGGCACGCGCCACATAGTGTTCCAAGACCTGAAGAACCTAAGCGCGAGTGGTAAGCCCGAAGAGAAACGCCAGGACATGAAGACCGCTTACATCGCTGTGGCAGGCGACATCATCTTCGCTGCGCCACGCTTCAACAACCACCGCCCGTATCTCATGGCTGGCGTATCGCCGATGATCAACCTCACGGGCAAGAGCACCGACGCGCTGAAGCTGAAGCGCACGTCGCTCTCGCTGGAGTTCGGCGTGGGCTGCGACTTCTATCTGCCCTACTTCAAACTGCGCCCAGAGCTGAAGTTCGTCTACGGCTTAGGCAACGCCCTCGACACAAAACACGCCAAAGAACTGCGCGACAAGAGTCTGCTCAAGTACACGTATGGCGTGAAGGAAGCACGTACAAAGATGGTAGTGCTCAGCTTCTACTTTGAATAAACAGGAAAATATTGAATTAAAGCCGCATCACGGCTGTAAGATAAGATAAAAACTGGAAGATAGGCTGGAAGATTTCTCGTTTCTGGAGAAATCTTCCAGCCTTTATTGCTCTTATAATGTGTGGGTTATGGCGAAACTGGAAGATATGGAGGATTTTTTCGCATACTTGATTCTTCCATAGCTTAAGCCTTTAGCATATTGCGCTTTGCGTCTATACTGAGGAATATGAAAAGCAGGATGGTGAAGCCCCAAAGCGACGATCCGCCGTAGCTGAAGAATGGTAGCGGGATACCGATGACAGGCGTTAAGCCTAACACCATGCCCACGTTGATGAACACGTGGAAGAGGAACACCGATGCCACACAGTATCCGTATATGCGCCCAAAGGCGAAGGGTTGTCGCTCGGCGAGCGCAAGCAGTCGGAGTATGAGGACGAGGAACAGCAGCAGTACGCCAGCCGAACCGATGAAACCCTCCTCCTCGCCTACGGTGCAGAAGATGAAGTCGGTGTCTTGCTCGGGCACGAACTTTAGCTTGGTCTGCGTGCCATTGAGGAAGCCTTTGCCTTTGAGTCCGCCCGAGCCGATGGCAATCTCGCTCTGATGAACGTTGTAGCCGGCACCGGCAAGGTCTTCGTCGAGTCCGAGCAACACGTTGATGCGCACACGCTGATGAGGCTCCATCACGTTGTTCAGCACGTAGTCGGCAGAGTAGAAGAATACCACCGAACCGACGGCAAACGCCAGAATAAAGAAGTACTGCGGAAGGCGCGTACGCAGTCCGTGGTAGAGGAGATAGAGGAACAGCGCAAGACACATACCGAGCTGCACCCACGTCACGTCGAACGGAATGACGTACACGTCGAAGAGAATGGCTATAGTGGTGAGCACCAGGCTATAGCCGATGATTGTATTGGTGTGCTTACGGTTGTGCACATAGTTGTACACCATGCCTGCTACGAACAGTTGTACGAGTAGCAGCACCACGAACTTGCCCACCGATGTAGGTGTGTCGAAGAGCATAATGCCCTCGTACTTAATGCCCACAACGAAGTAGAGCACCATCGCTACGCCCGTGAAGAGGATGCTGCCAGGCATTCCCTCGCGGTAGAACATGAGGAAGAATGTGAGATAGACGAGTGCTGAACCGGTCTCGCGCTGACCCACGATGCAGAGCATGGGCACGAGCACCACGGCGCAAGCCGCTGCAAAGTCTTTCCAGCGTTGTATGTTATAGCCGTAGGTGCTCATCAGTTTGGCGAGCGCAAGTGCGGTTGCAAACTTGCCGAACTCGGCAGGCTGCAAGCGTAGCGGACCGATGACGAGCCACGAGTGGGAACCCTTGATGTCGTGAGGGTTGAAGATGGTGGCAAAGAGCAGCAGGAGCAGCACACCGTAGATGATGAACGAGAACGTGTCGAAGAAGCGCGAGTCCATCATCAGTATGACAAAACCGAGACAGATACTCGTGCCAATCCATAGAATCTGCATACCCGAGCGTGTGTCGAGCGACAGTAGGTTGTTGTCGCCGAAGGAGTAGCTCGCACCGCAGATGCTCAACCATCCGAAGAGCATCAGTGCTATGTACAGGCCAATGGTCAGCCAGTCGACCTGCGACCAAATGCTTTGTGGTTTGTCGTTTATCATTATTTTTAGTTTATAGACCTTCCTAAGCCTCTTTAAGCCTTTCTAAGCTTTTTATTTTTTTACTCTTTTACTTTTTTACTTTTGAGAGAATCTCGGACCGTAGCCAATGCGTCGTGCCTGCATGGCATCGGCTTGCGCCTCGGCAGCAGGCGATAGCTTGCCCGTAAGATACTGTTCCATCATCAGTCCGCCGATAGGTACACCGAAGTCGGCACCCCATCCGCCGTTCTCTACGTACACGGCGATAGCTATCTTCGGGTTGTCCATCGGTGCGAAGCCCATGAACACGGAGTGGTCGCGTCCGTGGTTCTGCGCCGTACCCGTCTTGCCACATGCCTCGAACGGCAGTCGTGAGAGAGCTTTACACGTACCCTTCAAGGCTGAGGAGCGCATACCTGCTACCACGTAATCGTAGGCTCGGCGTGATGCCATTGTGTAGTGGCGGTGGGTGTACATGGTGTCGAGCGGTTCGCCTTGCACCTTGCGCACCACGTGTGGTCGGTAGTAGTAGCCGCGGTTGGCGATGGTGGCACCGAGGTTGGCTATCTGTAGCGGAGTGAGCGTCACCTCGCCCTGGCCGATAGATATAGAGATGATAGTAAGGCCGTTCCACGAGCCACGATAGTTGCGGTCGTAATAATCGGCGTTCGGAATCATGCCGCGCTTCTCGCCAGGCAGGTCGATGCCCAACTTGTAGCCGAAGCCCATCGACACCATATAGTCGCGCCACGTGTTCATGGCGTTATACGGAGTCTTGTATTTCGAGCGGTTGCCAATCATGTAGTAAAGTCCCCAACAGAAGTAGGAGTTGCACGAGGTGCTGATGGCATCGACAAGAGCGATAGGAGCGGCATGTGAGTGGCAGCCTACGTGCAGACCGCGATAGTAGAAGCCGTGGCTGCAGGGGAACGCTGTGCCCGGTGTGATGATGCCTTCCGTCATGTACGTAAGAGCCTGCGATGTCTTGAACGTGGAGCCGGGCGGATACATACCCATGATGGAGCGGTTGAGGAGTGGTTTCCACGCATCTTTAGCCAGTGCGCGGTGGTTCTTAGCGCGTGCACGTCCCACCATGATACGTGGGTCGTAGCTCGGAGCCGACACCATGCAGAGCACTTCGCCCGTACGAGGGTCGAGTGCCACGATAGAGCCTATCTTGCCCTCCATGAGACGTTCGCCCAATGCTTGCAGCTTCTCGTCAATGGCGAGCGTGAGGTCTTTGCCGGCAATCGGTTTGCGATCGTACTTGCCGTCCATGTACTTGCCTTGTATGCGTCCGCGAGCGTCGCGCAGCAGAATTTGCACTCCTTTTTCGCCACGCAACTGTTTCTCGTACGACTTCTCCACACCGAGTTTGCCGATGTAGTCGCCAGGCTGATAGTAGCTATCCTCCTCAATGTCGTAGGGCGACACCTCAGCCACGTCGCCGAGGATATGCGCGCCCACCTTCGATTGGTATTGGCGTATGCTGCGCTGCTGCACGTAGAAACCAGGGAAGCGGAATATCTTTTCTTGGAAGAAGCTGAACTCCTCCGAAGGGAGCTGACTCATAAAGAGCTGCTGCGTGAAGCGCGAGTAGCCAGGGTTCTTCGAGTAGTCCTTAATGTCGTTCATGCGCTTTATGAAGAACTCTTTCGTGATGCCAAGCGCGTGGCAAAACTCAAGCGTGTCGATGCGTCCCTTTGCTTCGTTCATCACGACCATAATGTCGTAAGCCGGCTGATTGTACACGAGCAGTCTGCCGTTGCGGTCGTAGATGGCACCACGCGAAGGGTATTCGATTTTCTTGAGGAAGGCGTTGGAGTCGGCGTTCTTCTTGTAGTCGTCGCTAAGCAGCTGCAGCGTGAAGAGACGCACGATGTAGACAACGACAATAGCCGTTGCCACGAAAGCGATTACGTAGCGCCGTTTCTCAAGGTTATAATTGCTCATTTCCTACTACTGATGTTACCGATTACTACTAATAATGTTCTCTACTTACAGTTTCTGCTGTGCTCTATCTTTTACTTCTGAAGTACTCTATCACCAAAATCAATACGACGGTGATGATGGTGCTTGCCACGATGCAAGCAATCCATTGTCCCCAGTTGTACAGATTGAAGGCTTCGAGCGAGAAGAATGTGAAACAATAGATGAGTACGAGGATGATGGTGTAATTGGTGTATTTGCTTGAGCCGAAGGTGAAGGGGGACGGACGGAGGTCGTCGGCACTATCGCGTGGCGCGAATAGTTCGACAACGTAGGGTTGCAAGAAGCCCACGAGCGTCATTGAGGCAGCTGCTACGCCCGGTGTGTTGGTGAAGATGTCCACCAACAGACCCATAAAGAAGCACCAAAGCAGCGTAGCCCACTTCGCTTCGCCGCGTTGCACGGTCAGTGCGAAGTAGACATAGAGTAGCGGTGTGGCGCATCCGAAGACGCTGATATGGTTGAGTAGCAGCGTCTGTGCAAGCAGCAGCACTATGATGAATACTATGTTTCTAAGGAAGTTCAGGCTCATTTGTTTCTTCTATATATTTATTGGCGTGCCTTGATGGAGTCTTCGGCAGCACGCAGTAATTCAAGTTTCTTGTCCATCTCGCGGTCGTTGATGACGCTCACGTCGCGCAGACGTGAGAAGTCGGTCGACAGAGCGATGTTGAGACGGTAGGAGAGTCCGTTCTCGGAGTTGTACACATGTTTGATGCGTCCGACGATGATGCCCGGTGGAAACACCGAGGAGTAGCCCGATGTCACGATGAAGTCGCCCAGTCGGAAGTGTGCATGGCGTGGTATGTCCTCTACGTATGCCGTTTCGGGCGAACCACCATGCCAGCGCAGGTAGCCGAAGTAGCCACGTCCGCGTATGGTGCAGCTGATGTTCGACTGCTCATTGAGCACAGGGATAACCACCGAGTAGTGTTCGTTGCATAGATAGACGATACCCACGATGCCCCGTCCGCACACCACGCCCATGTCCTTGCGCACGCCGTCGGCACTGCCTTTATCTATGGTGATGAAGTTGTTAGCCTTGTCGAGCGACGAGCTGACGACCTTTGCCGGTATGGTCTCGTAGTCGCGCATGATGTTCTGTTGCAGTCGTTCGACGAGGGTAGTGTCGTTGTTTGACTTCTTCACCTGCTCGCGCAGCATCTCCACTTCGCGTTCGAGGTATATGTTGCGGTCGGTGAGTTGGCGGTTCACTTCGGTGAGGGCGAAGTATTGCTTCACGGACGAGTCCCATTCGTACATCTTGCCTGCTACGGCATTAGCTGATGAAAACCACACACTGCCCTGATAGCTGTTGTACTTGAACAGCAGTGTGAGGCTCACTACCTCAAGCAAGAGGAAGACGAACCAGTGGTTGTGGCGTGAAAGGAAATCTAATAGGTTGCGCATAATTGAAAAGTAAAAAAGTAAAAGAGTAAAAAAGTAAAAAGCAGAGGGCGTATAACCTTTCCTGCTCTTTTTACTCTTTTACTTTTTTACCTTTTTACCTTTAAAAGTTATTTACTGTCAAGAGCGTTTTACTCTTTTGTTGTCAAGAGCTTTTTACTCTTTTACTTTTTTACTCTTTTACTTTTAGCCTATCTCATCAGGAATGAGAAGCGGTCGATGTTCTTCAGAGCCACACCCGCACCGATTGCTACGCTGTGCAACGGATCTTCGGCGATGTGGAACGGAATGTTGATCTTCTCCTGCAAACGCTTGTCGAGACCACGCAGCAGGGCACCGCCACCACTGAGATAAATGCCGTTCTTTACGATGTCGGCATAGAGTTCTGGCGGTGTGTTCTCAAGAGCAGAGAGCACAGCGTTCTCGATCTTTGCGATAGTCTTGTCGAGGCAGTGTGCTATCTCCTGATAGCATACCGGCACCTCCATAGGAAGCGCAGTGATGCGGTTCGGTCCGTGAACGATGAAGTCCTCCGGTGCATCGTCGCCAAGCTCAGTGAGAGCCGAGCCGACGTGTATCTTGATACGCTCAGCCATACGCTCCGAAACCTTCACGTTGTGCTGGCGTGACATATACTCCTGAATGTCGGCTGTGAGGTCATCGCCAGCAGTGCGAATAGAGTTGTTCGACACGATGCCGCCGAGCGAGATTACAGCAATCTCTGTTGAGCCGCCACCTATGTCTACAATCATGTTGCCCTCTGGTGCTTCCACGTCGATGCCGATGCCGATGGCAGCTGCCATAGGCTCGAAGATAAGGTACACGTCGCGTCCGTCGGCGTGCTCAGCACTGTCGCGCACGGCGCGCAACTCCACTTCGGTAGAACCCGAAGGAACACCGATAACCATACGCAGCGACGGGGTGAAGAGTCGGCTGCCAGAGTGTACCATCTTGATGAGTCCGCGCATCATCTGTTCACATGCTGAGAAGTCGGCGATGACTCCATCGCGGAGTGGGCGAATGGTTCGGATGTTGTCGTGAGTCTTCTCATACATCATCTTTGCCTTCGAGCCGACAGCAATCATTTTGTCTGTGCGACGGTCGAGTGCCACTACCGACGGCTCATCAACAACGATCTTATCGTCGCAGATGATGATGGTGTTGGCAGTGCCGAGGTCCATCGCAATTTCCTGTCTGAATGAAAAAAATCCCATTTATTGAGTTTTGAATTATGAGTTTTGAGTTTACTTTGCAAACCAAGCGTGGATGGCTGTGTCGTAATGGCTGCTTACGCCGAACGCACGCTCAGCGAACATCTTGCGCTCATTAAGAGAAGTCTCAGCACCATTAGTGTTGAGGATGTCGAGGAGAACCTTGTATTCAGCCTTGCTCGGAACGATGACCACGTCGTTGAAGTTTTTAGCACCAGCACGGATAAGCGAGATGCCGCCTATGTCTATCTTTTCGATAATGTCGGCATCGGAAGCACCGCTTGCTACAGTCTGCTCGAATGGGTAGAGGTCGACGATGACGAGGTCGATTTCGGGGATGGCGTATTCAGCCATCTGCTGGCGGTCGCCTTCATTGTCGCGGCGAGCGAGGATGCCACCGAAGATGCGTGGGTGCAGAGTCTTGACACGTCCACCAAGGATTGATGGGTAAGATGTTACGCTTTCTACCGACTGACATTCGTAGCCAAGCTTTTCGATGAATGCTTGTGTGCCACCAGTAGAGAGGAATTTAACACCTTCTTCGTTGAGCTTCTTCAGGAGCTCGTCGAGACCATCCTTATGAAATACGGAGATAAGCGCGGTCTTGATTTTTTTTGTTCCAGCCATGATTTCTTTTTATTATTGTTGATTATCCTTTTTGCCTTGTTGTTGTATGATGTTGTTACACGTGCGAACGTCAATATGGCTTTGTTATTCCGTTTTGCGTGTAATTTTTCAAAATCAATGCAAAGGTACTAAAAACCAATAATATAATGTGTAAATTGTAGAAAAAATGCGGAAAAAGTTGTGTTAAATATGTTTTTATTGATTTATGTACAAAAAAACGAGTTAAAGACTTAATCTTTAACTCGTTCTTTGTAGCGGGACCCAGGATTGAACTGGGGACCTCATGATTATGAATCATGCGCTCTAACCAGCTGAGCTATCCCGCCATCATTCTTGATTGCGGGTGCAAAGGTAATGCTTTTTTGTTAATTGCCAAAACTTTTTGCAAAAAAAATCACAACAAAGTGCATTTTCTTTATCTTTTTCCCTATCTTTGCAAAAAATACAGGCCTTCCTAAGGGCTTAACTACTAAAACAACAACTATGGAGAAAAACAAAATCACTGTAGAACACCTCCTAAACTCAACCTCGAAGAATATCATTTGGCAGCTTATCGGTACCGATTCGGGTTTGCAGAAGTGGATAGCCGATAGCGTGACGCTCGATGGCGACCAACTCACCTGCGCTTGGGGCGATGCCCACCGCCACCACGAAGTACGAATGGCAACGGTCAGCGTGATTGAGAAATACGGACGCATACGCTGGAGTTGGGACGACGAAACCGACGGGTCGTATGTAGAGATACGTATGGAGAAATGTAGTCTGACGGGTGGATACATGCTCAGCGTTACCGATTTTACAGACGATGGCGATAAAGACTGGCTTGAGGATATATGGACGAGCAACTTCGAGCGTTTGCGTCGTAAGTGTGGCGTGTAGGGTAGGAGTGGACTACTTCGGCAGTGTAAAAATACTAAAATCATTTAATTTCGTGGAGTATATGAAATATTTATGCTAATTTTGCAGCATAAAAAAGCATACATATACTTAACCTCTTATATGTAGTGCACTGGTGGAACAGTCTACCTATATATAATAAGGTAAAAACGCTCACGATGTTTCGTATAAAGAAATTAGATATCTTCATTGCAAAGCAGTTCGGTCTTTTGTTCATAGGAACGTTCTTCATCTGTCAATTTGTACTGATGATGCAGTTTCTGTGGAAATATGTCGACGAGCTAATCGGTAAGGGACTCTCCGTCGACGTGCTTGCCGAATTCTTTTGGCATATGGGACTCATGCTTGTGCCACAAGCAATGCCGCTTGCCATTCTGCTTTCATCGCTTATAACATTCGGAAATCTCGGTGAAAGCTCAGAGCTGACGGCTATAAAAGCTGCAGGTATATCGCTCATGCAAGCGTTTCGTTCGCTCATAGCCATCAGTGTGGCTATCTGCGTGCTCTCCATTTATTTTCAGAACTCTATCGGTCCGGAAGCCAACCGCAAGCTCGCCTTGATGCTCATATCAATGAAGCAGAAGAGTCCGGAACTGGAAATACCGGAAGGCGTGTTTTACGACGGCATACCAAACTCTAACCTCTACGTGTCGAAGAAGAATATGGACACGGGTAAGCTTTACGGTATAATGATTTATCGCATGACTGGGTCGTACGAAGACCAGGCGATAATACTCGCCGACTCGGGCATGTTGCAGTCGACAGCCGAGAAGAAACACCTACTGCTCACGCTGTGGAGTGGCGAATGGTTTGAGAATATGCAGTCGCAGGAGTTGGCTGGCAGCGCTTCGGTGCCCTATCGTCGCGAGTCGTTTGTGCAGAAGCATATCGTGCTCGACTTTGATTCCGACTTTAATGTGAGCGATGGTTCGTCGATATCCAACGACGCACGCGGCAAGAGTTTCACGCAGATAGTTCACGATATGGACTCGCTGAAACAAGTGTACGATAGTATCGGCAACAACTACTACGCTGCCGATCGACTCACGTTCTATCGACTCGCTTCGGTTACGAAGAACGACTCGCTTCGCGCCCTACAACTTGCTACGACCTCAGCCTATAACGTCGATACAGCATACGCTCATCTCACGTCGCAACAGAAGCGCACCGCTATAAGTTATGCCCTGAACAGAGTAGGCTCGCGCAAGAGCGACCTCGAGTTTAAGTCGCTTATTACCAGCGATGGCGACCGCCTGATACGTCAGCACGAGATAGAGTGGGTGGCAAAGATAACGCTCGCCTTGTCGTGTCTCATCTTTTTCTTTATAGGTGCGCCGCTCGGAGCCATCATACGCAAGGGCGGTTTGGGTCTGCCGGTGCTCATCTCGGTGCTCGTCTTCATCCTCTACTACATACTCGACAACTCGGGCTATCGAATGGCGCGAAGCGGTATGTGGACGATATGGTTCGGCAAGAGTCTTGCTCCCGCTGTGCTCGTGCCGATGGCGGTGTTCTTTACATATAAAGCAACCAACGACTCTGTTGTGTTCAATGCCGACTTGTACGCCGACATCTTCCGTCGCTTCTTCGGTCTGCGCATCAAGCGCCCGATATATCGCAAGGAGGTGGTAATCAACGATCCGCACTACGCTGACGACTTGGCACAATTGCAGCAGATGAACAACGAGATAGTCGAGTACTCGCACACGCATCGTTTGAAACGTGCACCAAGTTGGGTGAAAGTGTTCTTCAAGTACGAGCCCGACAACGTGATGGAGCGCATCGTGCCACAGCTGGAGCAGATAATAGAAGACCTCAGCAACTCGCGCGACCGCACTATCATCAACCACCTGAGCATGTACCCCGTGATGTCGGAGCGTGCCCACACACGCCCCTTCGAACGCAAGTGGCTGAACATTGTGGCAGCCATCGTCGTACCGCTCGGCTTCGTGCTCTACATGCGAATGTGGCGCTATCGCTTGCGTCTACAGCGCGACCTGAAGGTGGTGCAGACCGAGAACAAGATAATCATGGGCAGAATAAACGCTATACTCAATCGGTAGCGGCATACCTAATGGCGATATTTTAGAAACAATAATAGTAAGATAACGAATAATAATAACACTCATCAACAAATAAATAATATGGGAGAATTCAAACTGAGCAGCATCGAAGATGCTCTAAAAGATTTTAAAGACGGACAGTTCGTAATCGTGGTTGACGACGAAGACCGCGAGAATGAGGGCGACCTCATCATCGCCGCCGAGAAGATAACTCCTGAAAAGGTGAACTTTATGTTAAAGAACGCGCGTGGCGTGCTCTGTGCCCCCATCACCCTCTCGCGTTGTGAGGAGCTCGACCTGCCACATCAGGTGAGCGACAACACATCAATGCTCGGCACACCGTTCACCGTTACAATCGATAAACTCGAGGGATGCACCACCGGCGTGTCAACACACGATCGTGCTGCCACCATCAAAGCACTCGCCGACCCAGCGTCTACACCACAGACCTTCGGTCGCCCTGGACATATCAATCCGCTCTACGCACAGGACAACGGCGTGCTCCGTCGCTGCGGACACACCGAGGCTGCCATCGACCTCTGCCGCCTGGCAGGTCTCTATCCGGCAGGCGCACTCATGGAGATAATGAACGAAGACGGCACAATGGCACGTATGCCCGACCTGCAGAAGATGGCAGAGGAGTGGGGCTTGCGCATCATCACCATCAAGGACCTCATCGCTTACCGCCTCAAGAAGGAATCGATAATCGAAGTGGGCGAGGAGGTAGACATGCCGACAGAGTGGGGACACTTCCGCCTCGTGCCGTTCCGTCAGCAGAGCAACGGACTGGAGCACATGACACTCGTGAAGGGCGAGTGGCGTGAGGACGAGCCCGTGCTCGTACGTGTACACTCTTCATGCGCCACAGGCGACATTCTCGGCTCGAAGCGCTGCGACTGCGGACAGCAGCTCCACGCAGCTATGCAGATGATAGAGAAGGAAGGCAAGGGCGTAGTGGTTTATATGCAGCAGGAAGGACGTGGCATCGGACTTATGAACAAGATTGAGGCATACAAGCTGCAGGAGGAAGGTTACGACACCGTGGATGCCAACGTGCACCTCGGCTTCAAGCCCGACGAGCGCGACTACGGTTGCGGAGCACAGATGCTGCGCCACCTCGGCGTTCACAAGATGCGCCTCCTCACCAACAACCCTACAAAGCGCGTAGGACTGGAGTCGTACGGACTCGAGATTGTGGAGAACGTGCCCATCGAAGTGATACCCAACAAGTACAACGAGCGCTACCTGAAGACTAAGCGCGACCGTATGGGTCACACCTTGCACCTCAAGTAAGGACTGTTGACACATACAGTAAGTATGTTGTTGAATTTTTAAGGACCAAAGAATAAGAGAATATGAGCTTGGGTGTATGCTGTTTGTATATACCCAAACTAATGTTCTCGTCCTTTTTATAGAGCAAATGAGCCGTTTAGTAGCAAAAATAAAAAATAGCGATTATGATTAAGGTAATGATAGCGACGCTTATATCGCTTATGTCTTTTGCTCCGATAATGGCGCAGAACATTAAGGGAAAGATTGAAAATACTAAAGGAGAACCTTTGGCTTTCGTGAATGTCGTGCTTCTGACTCGTGGAGATTCGGTCTTTGTCAAGGGGGCTGTGAGTGGCGAGGATGGTAGCTTTGTTATCGATTCTTCTTGCAATGGCGGAATCATTAAGGTTTCATCAATTGGTTATACGACAGTTTTCCGAGATTGTCGTGGAGAAGACATGGGGGTCATCCGATTAAGCGAAGAATCCTGGATGCTCGGCGAAATCGTTGTAAGAAGCCAACTGCCCAAGACGGTGTTGAGCGGTGAAGGAATGACGACGACGGTATCAGGTAGCGTGTTGGAGAAAACTGCCAATATGGAGCAGTTGCTTTCACGCATCCCCAGCGTGTCGGCTAAAGACGGAGATATAGAAGTGTTCGGCAGAGGAACACCAGAAATTTATATCAATGGTCGTAAGATGCAAGACCAAATGGAGTTGCAGCGTTTGCAACCCAGCGACATCAAGAACATTGAGGTTATCAGCAACCCTGGTGCACGTTATGATGCCAGCGTGAAGAGCGTTGTCCGCATCACCACCAAGAAACCGCAAGGCGAGGGTTTCAGCTTTGACAATAGCACCAGTTTTGTCATCAATGAAGATAAGCGCATGAGTTATTACGAGTCGTTCCGAGGCAACTATCGTAAAGGCGGCTTCGACATCACCGGCTTTTTGTATGGGGCATACACTCATCGACCAGACAACAAGAGAATACAGCAGTATACCTACACCAGCAATACATGGTTACAGAATACTAAGATAACGCAAGAATATATAAATCTCAATCCGTATGCACGCTTGAATGCCAGCTATATGTTTGACGATGAGAACTCCATCGGTGCGAGTTTCGGTTACGACCGCTATGCAAGAAAAGAAGGTAGGGGACTACAGCAAGCCATATCATACTGCAATGACCAACTCGTGGAGACATCTCGTGGAGACTATTTCTCTCCTGGTCATACCTCGAAATATCTTGCCAATGCCTATTATGTAGGCAAGATGGGGGCACTCAAAATAGATTTCAATACCGATTACTATTGGTATGGTGACAAGGATAGGATGACTATAAAAGAGAGCGTCACTGGTGAAGACAACCAGATAAAAAACTCTCAAGCTGACTCTTACCGCAACAACCGCAACTCGCTGGTTGCTTCTAAACTTGTTCTTGGTTTTCCGCTGTTCAAGGGCGAACTGTCGGTAGGTGGCGAATACTCTTCTCTTAATCGTCGAATGCTATACACCATCGTGCCAGAAGTTACGAGTAATGAGAACGAGAAAGTGAAAGAGTCGATGACTTCGGCTTTCGTAGATTACACCCGCTCCTTCGGGGCGCTTTCTGTGCAGGCTGGTTTGCGCTACGAGTATAACGACTTTGATTATTACACAAACGAGATTCGCATCGACCTTCAGAGCAAGACATACAGCAACTGGTTTCCGTCGCTTGCCCTCTCGCTACCCGTAGGCAAGACCCAGATGCAACTGACATACGCAGCCGACATCTATCGTCCCAGCTACAACGAACTCAGAAGTGGCGTGCAGTACGACAACCAGTACACATACGAATCGGGAAATCCGTTCCTCACACCATCTATAACGCGCAATCTTACTTACGCTTTCTCATGGAAGTGGGTTAATCTGCAACTGATTTATTCGCATATCTCCGATGAGATTTGCACGATGACGCAGTCGTATCAGAACAATCCGATAAAGTCGCTTGCCCGTCCGGAAAATATCAACAGCTATAACTCCTTTCAGGCAGGATTGACGCTGAATCCAACCTACGGCATTTGGCATCCAACATTAGAGGCGATGCTCTACAAACAATGGCTCAAGATGGACACGCACGCGGGCAATAAGCTTAATAATCCAGTGGCTGTCTTCTCTTTTACCAACACGTTCGACTTTAAGTGGTTGACGGCTTCGCTCGTAATGACCGCACAGACCGAAGGAAACATGGGAAACAAAAATATACGTAAGGGATATTTCAACACCGATCTCTCTCTTTACAAGGCATTGTTTAAAAATCGCTTGACGTTAACCCTTGACGTATCCGACCTGTTCGCCACCGGCAATCAGTACCGCACGTTCTATTCTGGCACTGCACGAACATTGTTTTACGATGCTTACTCTGTCAGTAGCATCACGCTGGGCATCCGCTATCGCTTTAATGCCACAAATAGCAAGTATAAGGGAACTGGCGCAGGACAAAGTCAGAAGAGACGAATGTAATCGGCAGATTTTGGCGTGATTTTTCGGAAAAAGTTATTCAAAAACTTTGCCGTTTTCAACAAATGATGTACATTTGCAGCCGATTTTATGATATGTATTCAATCTTGATTTAACATACAAACAATAAACTGATTATGATAAAGCTACACAAGCTATTTGCTCTCTTTGCAGCCGTTGCTGCATTTACAGCATGTTCAAACTCAGAAGAGACCAATGGTACTGACGACTCTTCGTTGGCTAATGCGCCTCAAACCGAGGTGTATATGGGCGTTGATGTCCTGAATAACTATCAGAAGGTAAACGCTGTAACACGTGCTGCCAATCCTCTGTCTCCAACCGCCAACGTCAATTATTTCAATGTGAAGGTCGACCCACGCCTTGGTTTTAATGTCGCTCCAAACAAGTACGTTGGAGTTATGAACAACGGCAAGGTGTACACCGACTGCCCATACATTACTATAAATAAGGACAAGAACTTCGACTATCTTCTCAGTACAAATGGTTCGGGCTTGCGCACCCTTATTGCAGCAGGCGACACCACCACTGCCACCATTGTAAAGAAACTCACAAGCTGGTGTGGTCGCACCAATCCGGTGTCGCCTACCGTGGTGGAAAAGAACATCCGTGTGATATGGTATCTCGCCAAGAGTATGGAGAACGGTTGGCATGTTGACGGCTTGCTTACCGACAAAGACGACATCAAGGCAGCGTGTGATGCCTGCAAGGACGAGGGCTTCCAGGAGATAACCTTCGGCGAGAACGATGGTAAGAGGCAGCTCACCTATCAGCAGCTTGCCGACTATTATCCAACCATCTACAACATCAAACCTATCGATCCCACACTCTTGGTTGATATCCATCAGCAGAAGCACTCTTCATGGGGCGAGATCAAGACATCCCTGCATATCAAGGAAGCTAAGGACGTGAAGGTGTTCCTCCCAGTAGGCATCGACTATACAGTAGAGGGTGTCGAGTCGGCAGCTCTTGTGCGCTACTTCGAGAAGTACTTCGAGGTGCAGGATTACGATGCAACTATCGGTGCCAATGTCAAGCTCACAGTTGAGCGTCAGGCAGCAGGCATCACAATCAATGTCACCGGCGTGACAAAGGAACTGCTCAAGGCCCTCGAACGCCGCTACAACGACGGACTCACCATAGAGATACACTCCTACTACAAACTTTCCGACAAGAATGGCGAGAGCGACTACATCGCCCCCGTATGGAGTGCCCTCAAAAACTCTACCGTCACCTACGACGGCGACGTGAAGTATCGCATCACATCGGCTTTCAATAGCGAGAGCGTTGAGAATTAATAGTGCGGTTTTGAACCCCATTATACATATTTAGTGTGAAGGGTGTGTCAGAAATCAATTGATTTGGGCTTGCAGCTCATCTTGTTTGACTTCTGACATACCCTTTTTTCGTCACCGATTGCGTCCGCCACCCGACCGGATTGCGTCCGCCGTCCGATCAGATTGCGTCCGCCGCCCGATCAGGTTGCGTCCGCCGTCCGATCAGGTTGCGTCCGCCGTCCAATCAGGTTGCGTCCGCCACCTAATTAGGTTGCGTCCGCTGTCCGATGCATACTTCTACGACTCTGGATGTCTAAAAAATAACAAAATCTCATTGCATTTTGTAGTTTTACTTTTAATTCCTCTTTATTTTATTCGCCAAACTCAGAATTTCTTTATAATTTTGCAAGAAATTATAACTATACATATTTATAATAATGGCAGAATTATCAAATCGACTCAATCGTCTCGCTCCGTCACAGACACTTGCAATGTCGCAGAAGAGCGGCGAGATGAAGGCACAGGGCATAGACGTAATCAACATGAGTGTTGGTGAGCCCGACTTCAACACACCCGACCACATTAAAGAGGCTGCAAAGAAGGCTGTCGACGAAAACTTCTCACGCTATTCGCCAGTTCCGGGATACATGGATCTGCGTAAGGCTATCGTAGCAAAACTGAAGAACGAAAACAATCTCGACTATACAACAAGCGAGATACTCGTCTCGAGCGGAGCCAAGCAGAGCGTCTGCAACACAGTAATGGCACTCGTCAACGACGGAGAAGAAGTGATAATTCCGGCTCCTTACTGGGTGAGCTATCCGCAGATGGTGAAGCTGGCAGGTGGTACGCCGGTCATTGTGAACGCTGGTTTCGAGCAGAACTTCAAGATGACTCCCGAGCAACTTGAGGCAGCTATCACACCGAAGACACGTATGCTCATACTCTGCTCGCCAAGCAACCCAACCGGCAGCGTATATACAAAGGACGAGCTTGAAGCACTGGCAGAGGTCATCAAGCGTCACGACGACCTGTTCGTACTCGCCGACGAGATATACGAACATATCAACTACGTAGGCAAGCACGAGAGTATCGCTCAGTTCCCCGGCATGAAGGAGCGCACAATCATCGTCAACGGCGTGTCGAAAGCATACGCCATGACAGGCTGGCGTATCGGCTTCATCGCAGCACCCGAGTGGATTGTCAAAGGCTGCAACAAACTGCAGGGACAATATACAAGCGGTCCGTGCTCAGTAAGCCAGAAGGCAGCAGAAGCAGCATACACCACATCGCAGGAGTGCGTTGAGACAATGCGTAAAGCCTTTGAACGCCGCCGCGACCTCATCGTGGAGCTGGCAAAGGAGATACCCGGACTCGAGGTGAACTGCCCTCAGGGTGCATTCTATCTCTTCCCCAAGTGCTCAGGTTTCTACGGCAAGTGCTACAAGGGCAAGACCATCAACAACTCGACCGACCTTGCTATGTTCCTGCTCGAAGAAGGACACGTGGCAACTGTCGGCGGTGACGCCTTCGGCGACCCCGAATGTTTCCGCATGAGTTACGCCACCAGCGACGATAATATTCGCGAAGCAATGCGCCGTATTAAAGAGACACTGGCAAAACTCAAATAAAAAAATGTTAAAGCTATGACAATAGGGTGATTATTTGCCATTATTTGCTAACTTTGCCATGCTGATATAGCATCGAGAGTGGATATAGGCAAGAAACCACTAATACTATTTGAAATAGTGCTAACATAAAAATGAATTTTTTTATTAACCATTTAATAACTTATTAAACTTTACAAAAAATTATGGCAACTACACAAGCTAAAGCGAATCCGAAAAAGTCTTCAGGATTCCAGGGTGTTAAAAATGCGTTCTTTATCATCCTTGTATGTTTTGTACTCGCAGTGCTTTTCTTCAAGTACATCCTTGGTGCACCTGAGCACTTCGTAAACGGTGATCCGACACAGCCGGTTAAGGACGGTAACCTCATGGGTACAGTCTACAAAGGTGGTGTTGTCGTTCCTGTGATCATCACTCTTCTCTTCTCTGTAATCGCTCTCTCTATCGAGCGCTTCTTCGCTCTCCGCACAGCTTTCGGTAAGAGCTCACTCGGTAAGTTCGTTGTTTCTGTAAAGAAGGCTATCACAGCAGGTGATATGGCTAAGGCACAGGAGCTTTGCGACAAGCAGCAGGGTAGCGTAGCTAACGTTGTTGGCGCTTCTATCGCAGCTTACAAGGAGATGGAGGCAACTACAAACCTCAAGCGTGCTGCTAAGGTTTCTAAGATCCAGCAGGCTCACGAGGAGGCTACACAGCTCGAGATGCCTACACTTCAGATGAACATGCCTATCATCGCAACTATCGTTACACTCGGTACTCTTACCGCTCTTTTCGGTACTGTGGTTGGTATGATCCGTTCATTTGCTGCTCTTGCTTCAGGTGGTGGTGGTGACTCACTCCAGCTTTCTGAAGGTATCTCTGAGGCCCTCGTTAATACCGCATCTGGTATTTTGACATCATGGGTAGCCGTAGTCTCATATAACTACTATTCAAACAAGATTGACAAGCTGACATACGCTCTTGACGAAGTAGGTTACACTATTGCTAAGACATACGAAGCAAACCACGCAGACGAGGCTTAATTTTACTAACCCTTTAAAACATTTATCATTATGGGTAAAGTAAAAGTTAAGAAAGCGGATGTTTGGATAGATATGACTCCTATGTCCGACGTGATGGTCCTCTTGCTCACCTTCTTTATGTTGACATCAACATTCGTGAAGAACGAAGCAGTGAAGGTCATTACTCCGGGCTCGGTATCTGAAGTAAAGGTGCCGGAGACAAATGTCTTGACAATCCTCTGCGATAAGGACGGCCGTATCTTCGTTGGAATGGATAATCCAAAGAGAATGGGCGAACTCGTTCAGGGCATGGCAGACCAGTATGGCGTGCAGCTCACTAAGGGACAGATGGAAACTGCCCGCAGTGCTGCCTCTATCGGCGTCGAGATGCAAGACCTTGCATCTGCACTGAACTTGGAGGAAAAATTGAATGAATACCAGGCTACAAAGGGTATCCCTACTGATAGCGTGGACGGTAAGATGAGCCAGTTCCAGGATTGGGTGAAGATGGCTCGCGATAACAACGGCTCGGAAATGAAGCTCGCCATCAAGGCGGACGCAGGCACTCCGTACAAGACCATCAAGAAGATGATGTCGGAGCTCCAGGACATGAGCGAGAACCGCTACTATCTCATTACCGCGCTTAAATCTAATTCGGAGGACTAAGACATGGCAAAGAAAAAAGCAAGCAGACAGAAAAAGATGCAGACCCGCGTGGACTTCACGCCGATGGTGGACATGATGATGCTTCTTATCACGTTCTTCATGCTCTGTACATCTTTGGCTAAGCCTCAGACTATGAACTTAACCATGCCTTCGAACGACGAGAATATCTCTGATAAAGATCGTAACGCTGCTAAGGCATCACAGACTGTCACTATCTACGTGTGTGGTAACGATAAGATCTACCACGTTGACGGTCTGCCTAAGTATGATGACCCGACCTGTCTGAAGGAGACAACATGGGGTCAGAAGGGTATCCGCTCGGTGCTCTTCAACCACATCACCGAAGACGGCTCGCAGCCTGTTAAGGACATTATGATGGCTAAGGACGCTCTTGACAAGAAGAAGCTCGCGAACCCTGCTGCTTATCCAGAGGCAGTGTATGACGCTGAGCTGACTAAGATTAAGAAGGGTGAGCTCGAGACTGGCAAGGTGCCGACAATGACCATCATCATCAAGTGTACTGACGAGGCTTCATACAAGAACATGGTTGATGCTTTGGACGAAATGACTATCTGCAGTATTGGTACTTATGTCATTGACAAGATCAATGAGCAGGATGCTAAGCTTCTGAGCTCAAGAGGTGTCAAGTAAATGACTAATAATTAAAGAAAGGACGAAGAAATGTCAAAAATAGATTTGATATCCAATGAATGGACTGACCTCGTGTTTGAGGGCAGAAACCAGGCATATGGAGCCTATAAGTTGCGCAAAGGCACTGCCAAGCGTAACGTTTGGGCTTTGTTAATCGTAGGCCTTGCTGCAGCACTTCTCTATCTCGGACTTCAGCTTCAGAAAATGGCTGAGGCTAATAAGAAAGTTGAGAACACTCAAGCAGTAGAGCTCGCAAAACTTCAGACTGAAAAGAAGAAAGAGGCTAAGGTTGAGAAGAAGGAAGTAATCAGACAAGAGCCTGAAAAGGTCGTAGAGCAGGTTAAGTCTTCTGTTAAGTTCACCGCTCCTGTCATCAAGAAGGACGAAGAGGTTAAGGAAGAGGACGAGATTAAGCTCGACGAGGTACAGAAGAGCGACAAGGCTGTCGGTGCCTTCACAGTAGAGGGTAACGACGAGGTCGGTGGCGCTGTACTCAAGGCCAAGGAAGACATCGCAGCTCCGGAGCCTCCGAAGCATGTTGAGGAAACCAAGGTCTTCACAGTCGTAGAGCAGATGCCTATGTTCCCTGGTGGCGACGCTGCACTTATGAGCTACCTCGCTAACAACATCCACTATCCGACAGTAGCTGCCGAGAACGGCGTACAGGGTCGTGTTGTTGTAGGCTTCGTTGTTGAACGCGATGGTTCTATCACCGATGTACGCATATTGCGTGGTGTTGACCCGTCACTCGACCGTGAGGCTATGCGCGTGGTTAAGAGCATGCCACGCTGGACTCCTGGTAAGCAGAATGGTTCAGCTGTGCGTGTTAAGTATCAGGTGCCGGTAGCATTCCGTCTCCAGTAATCTTGACGCATACGAACATCTTACATGCTTAGACAGTAAGATTAGCAATAACAACCATCCACGTAGCTTCGGCTTTATGCCGGAACTCATGGATGGTTGTAGCTTAAATAAACATTTGTTTGTCGAACATTAGCACCTTGAATAAGCATTCCGACGCAATCGGCAATATACTTGAATCGTATTCCGACGCAATCGGCAACCAATATACCCCTAACCACCTTTGCGGCACACGTAGCCAGACACACCCCACGACCCACATGTGGTCCACTTAAAGCGAATGTTATTCTATACATTATATATATTATTGTGTTAAACTATTTGTTTAGATACAACTATGAAAACGAATTTTAAGAGCATCTCCATACTCGCACTGCTTGCAATGACGCTCGTAATGATGTCTTGCGGTGGCGAAAAGAAACGTAAGGACGGCAGAACCGATACCACTACGCAAGGTGAGATAAGCTTCGCGTGTGACGAGAGCTTCAGTCCGATAATCGACGAACTCGTAGAAGTCTATCACATGCAATGCCCGAACACCAAGCTCAAGCCTATCTATACCAACGAGATTGACGGCATCAACATGCTCCTTCAGCAGAAGACATGGCTCACGATCACCGCACGCAATTTCACTCCGAAGGAGTACACATACGTGAAGGACGGCTTGAATATGCTGCCCGAAGCAGTGCGTCTCGCCTACGACGGCATGGCACTCATCTGTAACAATCAGAACCTCGACTCATGTATCACTGTCAACGATATCAAGGCGATACTCTTAGGCAAGAAAACCAAGTGGAGCGAAGTGAACCCAGGCTCAAAACTCGGCGAGATTTGGGTGTGCTTCGACAATCGTAAGTCGAGTGCCGTGAACTACTGTTGCGACTCAATCCTCGGCGGAAAGCCAATCGACAGTCCGAACGTGTTCGCAGCAAAGGACAGTAAGGACGTTATCGACTACGTAGCATCCACCCCGAATGCCATCGGCGTTATCGGTAGCAACTGGCTCAACGACAAGCGCGACTCAACCAATACCACATGGAACAAGGCAATACGCGTAATGTCGGTATCGAAACTCGATAAAGCCACACCATATAACTCATGGAAACCATATCAGGCGTGGCTCCTCAACGGACGTTATCCATTCGTTCGCACAATATGGGCGTTGCTTAACGACCCGAAGCGCGGACTGCCTTGGGGCTTTGCCCACTTTATCGAGTCGCCGAAGGGTCAGCTCATCCTCTTTAAGGCAGGTCTGCTCCCCACACGTGGCGAGATAACCATACGCGACGTACAGGTACACAACCAATAGTTGTGCTGTGCTAATTAACGTAAACGTATGCTAATACGCACCCCCACGCTTTAAACCAAGAGCGGTAGTCGTACGTCAATGAAATAAACAGAATATTAACATTCAAATTATACAGAACTATGAAAACAATGAAATACCTCGTAGCTGGACTGCTCCTCGCAGGCTTGTCAGTACCAGCAATGGCGCAGACATCACAGGCTGATATCGACGCCATCACAAAAGTGATTGTAGATGCTAAGGGCGACGCTATCGCTACTAAGGATCAGGTAAAGGCTTTCAAGAAGACTTACAAGAAGGACGCTACAGCTATCGCAGCTCTTGGTCGTGCTTTCCTTGAGGCTAAGAACTACCAGATGGCAGAAGAGATTGCTAACCTTGCAATCAAGGCTAACGGCAAGAGCGCTGAGGGCTACATCCTCCTCGGCGATATCGCTTCTGCACAGGACGACGGCGGTAAGGCTGCTGGCTACTATGAGCAGGGTACATACTATGAGCCGGCTAACCCGACATCATACGTAAGATATGCTACAGTGTACCAGAAGGTAGACCCAGACGGAGCTGTCGCTATGCTTGAGAAACTCCGCACTGTGAAGCCCGACTATCCTGTAGATGCTGCTGCAGGTCGTATGTACTCACGCAATGGTCAGTTGAAGTCGGCTATGTCTCACTACGACAAGGTGGCTGACCCGACAACCATCGAGGACTATATCCTCTTCGACTATGCTCTCACAGCGTACGCTCTTGAGGAGTACGACAAGGCAGTAAGCCTAGCGCAGAAGGGTATTCAGAAGTATCCTTACTACGGTTCATTCAACCGCGTTGTGCTCTACGCTTCTGACAAGCAGAAGAACTACCCAACAGCCGTTGAGTATGGTGACAAGCTTTTCGCTGCTACCGACACTGTTAAGTACACAGCAAACGACTACACCTACTACGCTGACGCTTTGCTGAACGTAGGTCGTATAGACGATGCTATCAAAGCTTACAAGCATATCCCAGAGGTTGCTCCTGAGAACAAGGAAGTGAACAAACTCATCTCTGATGCTTACCTCAAGGCAAAGAAGTTCGACGAGTCAGTAGCTGCTTACGAGGCATACCTCGCTGCTAAGGGTGAGGAGTGCACATACAAGGAGTATGACAACTTCGCTGACATCTATCTTGAGCAGTCAGAGGCTGCTGCCGACGAGGAGGGTAAGAAGGCTGCATTGCAGAAGGCAGCTGACATCTACGGCACTATCGCAGAGAAGTACGATTACGCTGCTGTTTACGCTCTCTTCAAACAGGCTAACGTGTTCCACGCTATCAACCCTGATCTGAAGGTTGGCTTGGCTATGCCTTACTACAAGAAGCTTGCTGAGAAGATCGAGTCGCTGCCGGAGAAGACAGCTGCCGACTTGAAGAAGCTTGGCACTGCTTATCAGTATCTTGCTGTTCATTACATACAGAACGACAAGGTAGCCGACGCAAAGCAGTGGGCTGCTAAGCTGCTTGAGGTACGTCCTGATGATGAGACTGCAAAGCAGATTATGGAACTGAAGTAATGCTTATTAACTTTTACAAATATAAAAAGGTGAACCAACGGTTCACCTTTTTTCATTTCGATGGCTACCAATGCAAATATTCTGCGCCGGAAGGTGGCACGTAAAAGTTAAAGCAGTTTTAGCTCTGACATCTATTCTAACAAAAGAAGCGCGCCCGAAACGTTCATTCGTTTCGGGCGCGCCGTGTTTATTTAGCTTTTAATACTAAGCTGCTTGATTAGCACTGAGCGAGCTTGCCGTCAGAACCGAGCACCTCAGTGATCTTGTGCTTGTACATCTGCTCCATGAGGTCGCGTGCAGGACCGCAGTACTTACGTGGGTCGAACTCACCTGGTTTGTCGTGGAATACCTTACGAACAGCAGCGGTGAATGCGAGACGAGAGTCAGAGTCGATGTTGATCTTGCAAACTGCAGAAGCAGAAGCCTTGCGGAGCTGCTCCTCAGGAATACCAACAGCGTCAGGCAACTTGCCACCGTACTCGTTGATCATGTCAACATACTCCTGTGGTACAGAAGAAGAACCGTGGAGAACGATTGGGAAACCAGGAAGCTTCACCATAATCTCGTCGAGGATGTCGAATGCCAATGGAGGAGGAACGAGCTTGCCAGTCTTCGGGTCGCGTGTGCACTGCTCCGGTGTGAACTTGTAAGCACCGTGAGAAGTACCGATAGAGATAGCGAGTGAGTCAACGCCTGTACGAGTTGTGAAGTCGATAACCTCCTCAGGCTTTGTATAGTGGCATACTTCAGAAGATACCTCATCCTCTACACCTGCCAATACACCGAGCTCGCCCTCTACAGTTACGTCGAACTGATGAGCGTAATCTACAACCTTCTTTGTAAGAGCGATGTTCTCCTCGTAAGGAAGTGAAGAACCGTCGATCATTACAGAAGAGAAGCCGAGGTCGATACAGCTCTTGCAAAGCTCGAAGCTGTCACCGTGGTCGAGGTGGAGAACAATCTCAGGATGCTCGCAGCCGAGCTCCTTAGCGTACTCTACAGCGCCCTCTGCCATGTAACGGAGAAGAGTCTCGTTAGCGTAAGCACGTGCGCCCTTAGATACCTGGAGGATAACCGGTGACTTCAGCTCTGAAGAAGCCTTGATGATAGCCTGGAGCTGCTCGAGGTTGTTGAAGTTGAATGCAGGGATAGCGTAACCACCCTTGATGGCTCTTGCGAACATATCACGTGTGTTCACCAAGCCCAATTCTTTGTAGTTTACCATAATTGTTTATTGTTTTATGTATAAAAACGTTTGTTTCGTTGTCGGTCTGCCACATTATATAATAATGTATAGCTTTTTCCATTTGCAAAGTTAGCATTTTAATATGTAACGGCAAAAGTTATGCACGTTTTTTTTGCCTCGTATTGTCTTGTATCAATGCAAAAAGATGTTGCTAATCAGTTGGATTCGCTCTGTTTTTCAGTTGTTTTGATACGTAATCTTTAAAATAGCGTTTCATTATTTAAATCTTTGAAACATTTATTTGCTTGATTTTAATTTTTTCCCTACATTTGCAATGAATATAAACTATTACATTTACAGCGAATAATAATCTACTGCATATATTAATTAAAACTTATTGAACATGGGAAAAGGTTTTTCTAAACAAAATTGGATGTGGGGTATCTTCGGAGTAGCCGCATGTTCCATGTTGTCGTTTTCCTCCTCGGCTTATGCAGGCACTGCTTTTGCCAATGCCACTGAGGTTCAGCAGCCGTTGCGCGGTAGCATTTCCGTACATGGTGTTGTGAAGGATCAGAACGGAGAGCCGATCATCGGAGCCTCGGTAAAACTGGTGGGCTATAAGGCTGCCACAGTAACAGATATAGATGGTAATTTTGCGCTTCAGGTGATGCCTGGAGGCACGCTTGAGATATCGTATGTAGGCTATACAACCAAGAACGTAAAGGTAGGAGCGAACAATCGCGACATCGCTGTTGTTCTCGAGGAGGACAGCAAGATGCTCAACGAAGTGGTGGCTATCGGCTACGGTACCGCTACCAAGAAGAAAGACCTCTCGGCAGCCGTTGGCGTTGTGAGCAATGTCGACGAGCTTGCAGTGCGTCCCGTCACCTCTACCGAGGGCATGTTGCAGGGTCAGCTGGCAGGCGTTACTGTGGCTGCCGATGGTGGCGACCCTACAGCCGCTCCTAACATCGTAATCCGTGGTCAAGGCTCGCAGAACGGCGACAACGTGCTGTGGGTAGTCGACGGAGTGCCGGGTGCACCGATTGCTTCGCTCAACGACATTGAGTCGATCGTAGTGTTGAAGGATGCCGCTTCGGCTGCTATCTATGGTGCGCAGTCGGGAGCAGGCGGCGTAGTGCTCGTCACCACCAAGAAGGCAAAGAAGGGTGCCACATCCGTGTCTTACGATGGTATGGTGGGTGTGCGTAACGCCACTAATCTGCCCACACCGCTCAACGCTCAGCAAGAGATTGAGATGCGTAAACGCTCGTTCGCAAACGCCGGACTCCCATTGCCCGACGGCTGGAACGTTGAGAAGAACCCTTGGATTGCAACAACCCGTACCAACTGGATGGACGAGGTGTTCCGCACCGCCTTCTACCAGCGCCACAACGTAGCCATCAACACCGGTACCGACACCTTCACCAACCGCCTCTCGTTCGCTTACGACAACGACGAGGGCATCATGCGCTACACGTTCAACAAGAACCTTGCGCTGCACTATACGGGCAAGTATCAGATTAACAAGTGGGTATCTATCAGCGAAGACTTCGTTTGGAAGAACACCGAGAGTCGCACCACCGCTACAAACGAGGGCTACACTGGACCGATTCTCTCGGCTATCTATATGCCGGCAAGTGCCACCGTTTACAGTCCGTTCACAAAGAGCGGTTTCGGCGGAACAACAACCGAGGATCCAAAGTACATCGCTACATATGGCAACAACTTCGCCGATGCCCATGGCGATGCTGTTAACCCAATCAACACCCTTTCATCGAAGAATATCTTCGACCGCACCAATGACGCTTGGTCGACCACATCGTTAGAGATAGCTAACGTAGTGCCGGGCTTGAAGTTCGTGAGCCGCTTCACATACAACCTGCAGTCGAACTTCTACAAAGGCTTCTCGCCACGTCGCGACGAAGTAGGTAAGCCCGACGGCAGCAACTCGCTCACCGAGAGCACCTACCGCACCGACCAGTGGAAGACAGAGAACACCCTTACATACGACAATACCTTCGGCAAGCACACCGTGGGCGCACTCTTCTCTACCACAGCCGACCACTTCAACATACGTGGCTTCGAGCTGAACGGCAAGACCTTTGCCGACGAGTCAGATTATCTGCAGTATATCGCTTACGCAGGCTCGGTGTCGGGCAAGGACTACCTCACAGGTCCTGATGCCAACGTGTCGCTCATCGGCCGTTTGGCTTACTCTTTCGACGACCGCTACTTCCTCACCGCTTCTTGGCGTCGCGACTACGCTGGTCGTCTGCCTAAGAACAAGAACCACGGCGACTTCCCGGCAGTGACAGCCGGTTGGAAGATCTCTAACGAGGCGTTCTTCCCGAAGACCGACGTTGTGTCGCTCCTGAAGCTCCGCGCTTCTTGGGGTAGAGTAGGCAACCTCGGCTCTATCGGCTACAACTACCGCTCGGCAGTGCTCTCTAAGGACTCATGGCAGGAGCAGGCACAGTATGGCGTTGAGAAGAACCTGCTGTGGGACACATTCATCTACAACTCTATCGCTCTCAACAACAAGCTTACTTGGGAGACATCAGAACAGTTCGACCTCGGTATCGACCTCAATATGTTCAACGACCGCTTGGCTATGCAGTTCGACTGGTTCGAGAAGCGCACCTTCGACCTCATCCAGACCCAGTCGATGAACTGGCCTGGCTCTATCGGTCTCGACCCGATGCTCATCAATCAGGGCGAGGTACGCAACCGTGGTATAGAGCTTTCGTTCAACTGGAACGACCGCATCAACAAGGATTGGTCGTACTACGTTAGTGGCAACTTCGCTTGGCTCAAGAACTGGGTTAGCAATATCGGTGTGCGTGATGCCAACGGTAAGCCCGGTGTATGGACTGGCGATGGTTCGTTCCGCAATCTGCCTTACTGCTATCAGGATGCAGAGGGTCAGCCTCTCGGTTCGTTCTATCTCATAAAGAATGGTGGCATCTTCCAGAGCGACGCTGAAGCTGCAGCTTATGTAGACAAGGACGGCAATCGCATTCAGCCCAACGCAAAGGCAGGCGACTTGAAGTTCATCGACTACAACAAGGACGGCAAGATAACCGATGCCGACCGCCAATATTGTGGTTCAGCCACACCGAAGTACACTTTCTCGTTCTCTGCCGGCTTCACATGGAAAGACCTCACCTTCTCTGCAATGCTTCAGGGCGTGGCAGGTGCCAAGGCTATGAACGTAGCCAAGTTTATGACACTTTCTGACGTGGAGGGCAACTTCAACCGCGACTCGCGCATCCTCGACGCATGGAGTGAGACAAACCGCGATTCGGACATTCCGCGCCTCTCAAAGAACGATCCGAACGGCAACTTCTCTACGCCTTCCGACTGGTATCTTGAGAACGCCTCTTACCTCCGCTTGAAGAACGTGACCGTGAGCTACGACCTCACCAACCTCATTCGCAAGAGTGCACACCTCAACTCGCGCAATAGTCGTCTGAGTGTTTACGTAAGTGGCGAGAACCTCTGCACCATCACCAACTACACCGGTATTGACCCCGAGTGTGGCGGATGGGACGCAATGAAGTACCCGGTGGCTCGCACATTCTCATTCGGTGTGAAACTTACTTACTAAAACAACTAAAAAGCAATATCTATGAAAGCAAAATATATATTGGCAGCCGTTTTCTCTGCGGCACTGTTGAGTTCGTGTAGCGACTTCCTCGACGTACAGAAGGAGGGCGATCCGACGACGACGCAATATTTTACTAATGACAACCAGGCGATAGATGCCATCGATGCTCTCTATAGACCGATTCATCAGGAGGGCCTCTTCGGTCGCGAAATCTATTGGGAGCAAGGTGGTGCGTGCGACATCGTTTGGGGTCGTACGCGCAGCTACAACACCCTCGCCACGCTCCAGTACACAGGTGACGAGTCGCCTCTTAAAGGTACATACGAGCGTTTGACAGGTGTTATCTCTCGCGCCAACTGGGTTGTGGAGCAGTTGCTGAATAAGGAGCATAAAACCGCTCTTACCGCTGTCGAGAAGCGCTCGCTTGGCGAGGCGTTCTTTATGCGTGCCTTCAGCCACTTCTATGTTGCTTACCGCTATGGTAACGACAAACAGGGCGTACCGTTTGTACGTTATGAAGACTTCGCTGGCGGCTACGACAACTCTATTCCGAAGCAGCAGGCTACTGTAATGGACAACTACAAGATGATTATCGAAGACCTCGACAATGCCATCAAGTATCTGCCTAATTTCAAGGAGTACGACATCGACAACCGCGGACGTGCTCACAAGGCAGCCGCTGTTGCTTACAAGGCTAAGGTGTATGCTTACTGGGCTGCGTTCGACAAGTCGCAGTGGTCGAACGTCATCTCTATGGTCAACTCGTTGGAACAGGACTACGGCCGCGATCTCGCTCCGGAGTTCGCTGATGTCTTTTCTTCCGACTTCTCCAACTATTGGACCAAGGAGTACCTCTTCGGTATTGCAGGCACTGGTGGCGACACACCTGGCGGCTCAGAGTTCCCTGGCGTTATCCTTGAGAACAAGGGTTGGGGCATCTACAACGGTTGGGGTCAGATTAAACCCTCTTATGACATCTTCGAGGAGATGCTGAAGGACGGTGCCGGCAACGCCCGCATCACACGTTCGGTGCTCGAATACGGACAGGAGTTCCAGTTCTTTGGCGAGACACGCAAGTTCTACTCAACCTCAGACGTTGAGTCGGGCTTCATGATCAACAAGTACATGGATCCGTTCAAACACGAGGATGCAACGAAGGAATATGTAAGCTCTAACGGCGACTGGCCTACAGCGCGTGTGAATATGCCGCTCGTACGCTTTGCAGAGATGCTTCTGTTCCGTGCCGAGGCAAACCTTGCGCTCGGTCATGCCGACCTCGCTGCAAAGGATATCAACCGCGTGCGCAACCGCTCGCACCTCACTCCGCTTTCGGGCAACGCCACATGGACCGACCTCTATCATGAGCGCCGTTGCGAGCTCGCCTTCGAGTACAGCGACCACCTCTACGACCTCAAGCGTTGGTTCCACTCTGGCGATGCAGAAATCAAGGCACTTGCTCAGAAGGAGTTGAACGCTCACCCGCGTGCACGCCACTATGCTGAGCGTAGCGACTGGAATAGCACCTTCGTCGTTGGTCCCTACGCCGACTATCTGAACGAAGCTGACCCTGCTGTGAAGCCCGTTGCATACGATGACCACCTTATGGTCTTCCCGTATCCGTCAACAGAAATAACGAAGTCGGGTGGTGCGCTGCACCAGAACGACGGCTATTAAAAACTCATTAACCGACGGTTTCAAACACTCGTTAGCCGTCGGCTACTAATATTTATTAAACAAAAAAACTCCGCACAGCAGAATGTTTCGCTGTGCGGAGTTTTTTGCGTAATAACTTTACCTTTATTTAGCGTAAAGCATATCGTCAGGCAGTATACGGCTGCTGTTGTAGCGATCCGTAATCTTTATTTTAAGGCTCTGTCCCATGTAATCCTCGAAGTAGAGTACGCGCATCTCATGAAAACCCTCGTCGAGTGCTACCTTTCCAGCCACGAACTCCTGACTGTGCGAGCCGTCGTTGTCTATAATCTCCTTGCCATCGATGAACAGTCGTGAGCCGTCGTCGGAAGCGATGTCGAAATAATAGACACCCTTCTTCGGAATCTTTATGTACGAGCGGAAGTCGTAGCCAAAGTGGTCCTCGCTTCGAGCCTCGGTAATGATGAAGTTGTTCAGCACGCCCTCCTTCATCTTCTTACCATTGTTGAAGATGTCGGCAGTCTTCTTGAACTTACCTTCGTAGTAGGTGTAGTTCACGCCGTGCTTCTTCGGCTTCACGTTCACGGCAGGCAGGTACGGTCCCTCTTCGTCAATCGAGGTGATACCCGACGGATAATAGAAAGCGAATTCCTTGCCCTGCGGCGTAGTCACCCACGAGTCGAAGCGTCTCTCGCCCTCGTACATCTCGATGACGCGACCACCGCGCACCAGTCCGCCGTAAGCATCCGCACCCGTAACACGTCCGTAGGCGAGGCAGATACCCTTCTCCAATCCTATGAACTCGTTGTCGTGGTCGTGACCGACGAACACGCCCATCACGTCCTTACACTCGGCGAACGAAGCGAACATGCCACTATTGATGTCAGCCGAACATACCTCGCCCTCGTCGCATCTGCCCCAGGTGCCTTTGCGGTTCATCAGGTTCTTGTATTCGGGCAGCGCGATGTGGAAGAACGCCAACGCAGGTAGCGGTTTGCCGCCGTTCATCGCCGTGTAGCGTTTGCTCTGGTCGCGGTACCAGGCAATCTGCTCGAAGTGAATCCAGTCGTAGTGTCCCAGTTCGTCGGTCTCCGGATAGTCGTTCGAGTCGATGCAGTAGAGCAGCGACTCCACCTTATCCTTCTCCTTGGAGTCATACACGGGGATGACGTACTGACCGTGCCCCGGTATGCCTTTCGGTCCGTGCGAACCTACGAAGTAAGCCGACTTCAGAAGCATGTCGAATATCTCCTGCTTGCTCATAAACTGCGGTTCGGCATCGTGATTGCCCAGCGTTACTGCGAACGGCATCTTCGCCTCCTCGAATATCTTTATGACAGCCTCCCAGCCCTTCTTGGCAGGATTGGCTGTGACGACATCGCCCGTCAGTATAGCGATGTCGGGCTTCTCCTGATTAAGTACAGCCAGGATGGTGTTGCGTGTAGTGTCGCATCCGGGCGATGTAGGGTCCCAGTGGATGTCGGTGAACTGTACCACCTTGAACTTGCCGTCCTTGAAGTGAAACTGGTGTTGAGCGAATGTCGTTCCCACAATAAGCAAGAAGAGCAATGAGAGTAATAGATTTTTATTCATTCCCTTTTTATGTTTTAACGAATTAATTCTGAATGTCAACCAAAGTAAATCTTCAGTACACTGCAAAAATATAGAAAAAAACGCAATTATGTCTCGCAATGTTAAGAAAACTTTCCTGTTCACAAAAATAATTCTTACCTTTGTCTACGACCTGACACAGTCGTGTTTGTATAGCAATCAATGAGCAATCTATAATAGAACATTATGAAAATAAAGAAAGCATTAGTCATAGCAGCCCTCGCCCTCTGCGTGCAGAGTGCCAGCGCACAGTACAACATGCCCACCCAGACCTTCACATATGACAAGCCATACGCCGTTGAGAAGATCGCGACGCCGAAGGGCAAGAAAGTGAAGAACGTGATATTGATGATTGGCGACGGCATGAGTCTCATGCACGTCTACACCGCATGGACAGCCAACCGCGGCAAGTTGTGGCTCGAGAACGCCACCGCCACAGGTCTGTCGAAGACGTGGGCAGCCAACAAGCTCGTCACCGACTCCGGCTCGGGTGGCACATCGCTCGCTACGGGCGTAAAGACCAACTACCATGCCGTAGGCGTAGACACAGAAGGCAAACCAGTGCCCTCGCTCGTAGATGTGGCGAAGGAGCTCGGCAAGGATGCGGGCATCGCCGTCACATGCCGACTTTGGGACGCTACGCCATGCGACTTCTGCTGCCATAACGTCGACCGCGACAAGGAGGAAGAGCTCGTCGGCGACTATCCTACAAGTGGTGTCGACTTCGTGTTCGGCGGTGGAGCGGAGAAGTTCACCAACCGCAAGGACGGACGCAACGTCTTCAGCGAGCTTACGCAGAAGGGCTATCACGTGTCGCGCTCGCTCGACGACTTCTTCGCATACGATAAGAACAGCCGTGTCTTTGCCGTGCCTTACGACAAGGACACTCCGCTGCCCGACGAGCGCGGCGACTTGCTTGCACGTGCGTCGATGAAGGGCATCGAACTGATGAACCGCAACAAGAAGGGCTTCTTCATGATGATCGAAGGCTCACAGCTCGACGACTACGGCCACTTCAACCAGCTCGACATGCTGATGAAGGAGACACTCGACTTCGACCAGACCATTGGTAAGGTGATGAAGTGGGCTGCAGAGGACGGCGAGACACTCGTCGTGGTAACAGCCGACCACGAGACGGGCGGACTCACGCTCGTCAACGGCGACAAGAACGAAGGACGCATAGAGTGCTGCTTCTCTACACGCGACCACTCTGGCGCTATGGTTCCGGTCTACGCGTTCGGTCCTGGCGCAGAACACTTCACCGGCATCTACGAGAACACCGACGTGTTCAAGCGTATCAAGCAGCTGCTCACATACGGAGTAATCAAGTAATATACAAATAAGATGAAGAAAGCGATATTAACCCTTACAGCCTCGCTCTTTGCGGTGCTTGCGCCGGCTCAGAACCTCATCTCTTCCGGCTCGCCGCTCTACAAGCTGCCTTACAAGAACACGTATGTAATGCAGACACTCGTGGCGGAGAACACGTTCCGCACGGCAAAGGTAGAGAAACCGAAGCCCGGCACTTTCGAACAGGCACGCAAGGTGTTGCCCTCGCCCTATTGGGAGGGACACCCGAAGGAGATAGAGATGTACTGGAAGGCGTGGCAGATAGGTCTGAAGAACGTCTGTCAGCCGCTCGACGACTCGGGCTTCGTCACCTCATACATCTCGCCAGCCTATAACGGCAACATCTTCATGTGGGACGATGCGTTCATCACGATGTTCTGCCGCTACGGCGACCGCTTCTTTCCGTTCCAGAAGACGCTCGACAACTTCTATGCCAAGCAGCATCCCGACGGATTTATCTGTCGCGAGATACGCGCCGACGGCTCCGACTGCTTCGGTCGCTATGACCCTACATCTACTGGTCCGAACCTGCTGCCGTGGTCGGAGTGGCTTTACTACACGCAGTTCGGCGACGACAACCGTCTGAACAAGGTGTTCCCCGTGCTTGCCGCCTACTACAAGTGGCTGAAGCTGAACCGCACATGGCGCAACGGCACCTACTGGAGCAGCGGATGGGGTACGGGCATGGACAACATGCCGCGCGTGCCCGAAGGCTACAACACTATCTATAGCAACGGTCACATGATATGGCTCGACGCCTGCTTGCAACAGATAATGGTGGCGAACATACTGCTGAAGATGGGCTTCTATCTTGAACGCTGGCAGGAGATAGAGGAGTTTGAGGACGACATAAAGAATCTCTCGGCGTATATCAACAAGAACATGTGGAGCGAACGCGACGGCTTCCTCTACGACCAGTATGCCAACGACTCGCTCTCTACGACGCAGGGCATCTATGCTTATTGGGCTTTGCATACCGATGTGCTGCCCAAGCAGCGCCTCGACCGCCTCGTGGAGCACCTCGACGACACTTGCAAGTTCAACCGCCCACACCGTGTGGCGTCGCTTGCTGCCGACAACCCGAAGTATAAGGCTAACGGACGCTACTGGGAAGGTGGCGTGTGGCCCGGAACTAACTATATGGTTGTGTCCGGACTTGTGGAGAAGGGTTACCGCCGACTGGCTCACGACATCGTGATGAACCATTACAACAATGTGCTGAAGGTGTACCGCAAGACGGGCACGTTCTGGGAGTATTACGCTCCGGAGGATGCTGCACCTGGCTTTATGGCTCGCAAGGACTTCGTCGGCTGGACCGGTCTGCCGCCAATCGCTGACCTTATCGAGTACATCTTCGGCATACGTGCCGACATACAAGACTCGCACGTTACGCTCGACGTGCAGCTGCTCGATGCTTACGGCATCGACCGCTATCCGCTCGGTGCCGACGGCAATATCTCGTTCAAGGTGGCTAAGCGCAACTCTGTCAACGAGAAACCAAAAGTAACTATTAACACCAATATCCCGTTCAAGCTGACGCTCATCTGGGGTGACGGCGAGAGTGTGGAGAAGGAGATCAAGGTTGGGCAGAACGCAATTTAGTTGCGTTCTGCTGTTGAGGTGTTGAGATGTTGGCATATGTAATGTTGATGTGTTGAGATGTTGACATTACTCCGCACAACTCACCACCTCAACAAATCTCACCACCTCAACAAATCTCACCACATCACCATCTCACCATAACAACATCTTATCACCATCTCAACATCTCACTATGCTTACAAAAATGATATTCGCCACTCTGCTACTCTTCGCGCTCTCAGCCCTCAACGGCTATGCGTCTGAGAAGAAGCGAGAGGCAAACTGCACCGTCGTCATAGCAGCCGACCTGCATTTCGACCTGCCACCCGAGACCGACCAGTTTCACCATGTGCTCGCCATCAATGCGCTCGGCGACCAGCGTCGCATCGACGGAGTGATACTCGCCGGCGACCTCTTTGACAAGTCGCATCCGAAGATACTCGACCTATACCGGCAGCGTTGGGAGCGTGGACCAGGCTACCGACAAATTCACTACGACACTTACCCCACGTTCGGCAACCACGACATCTCGCCCGAAAGCGGCAGACCGGAGCAGAACCGCATCGGCATGGAGTTCAACCTCCATTACCTCGACTCTACGCTGCTCGACATGAAGCAGGCTGGACGCATATTGAACATACACCGCTCGTCGCGTTCCTACTCGTTCGACATCGGCGGCGTTCACTTCGTGTGCGGACAACTCGCTGCCGGCGACACCACCTACTGCGAGAGCAACATGCAGTGGATTGCCGACGACCTGAAGAAGTACGCTTCCGACGGTAAGCCCGTGGTCTACGTGCAGCACTACGGCTTCGACGCGTGGGCATTGGAGTGGTGGACGGAGGAGCAGCGCACGCAGCTCTTCGACATCCTCGAACACTATAACCTCGCAGCCTTCTTCGTCGGTCACACCCACACCAAGTCGGTTCAGCACTATCGTGGCTACGACATCCATCAGGTGAATAACGCCTGGCGCGACGATGACGGCAACGCTTCGTTCGACGTGCTGCAGATAAAGGGCAAGCGTGTCACGGTGGAGACCTACGAGGTGCTCGACGGTAACGGCAACTTCAAGCGGTTGTGAGATATTGAGGTGTTGAGGTGTTGAGATGTTGAGGTGTTGAGATATGTAATGTTGATGTGTTGATGTGTTGAGATGTTGACATTACCCACATATATCACCACATATATCACCACATCACCACATCACCATCTCACCACCTCACCATCATAAAAAAGACGATATATGAAGATACTATTGATAGGCGAGGCGAGCTTTCTTCACAATACACTGAAGAAAGGACTCCTCGAGCGTGGACACCGCGTGCTCACTATGTCCGACGGCAACGGATGGCACGATGCTCCGCGCGACATTGACCTGCGCCGTAACCTGCGTTGGGGCAAGTTCGGAGGCTTGTGGGTGGTGTGGCAGTTGCTGCGCCATCTACCGCAACTGTGCGGCAACGACGTGGTGCAGATACACAACTATCAGTTCGTGCCGCTCATGTATCGCTGGAACACGCTGCTGCTGCGTTTCCTCAAGCTCACCAATCGCTGCGTAGTGAAGGGCTGCTTCGGCGACGACCCGCAGATATTCCGTCGCCAGGCGCAGGGCGTGCCTGCCTATTCCGACACCTATTGGAGCGGACAGCTGCAGAACACCGAGCTGCATCGCGACCGCATCGCTGAAGTTGTTGAACACGGTGCTGAGGCTTCGTGGCGTAAGACGACAGCCATGGCTGATGCCCTCGTGCCCTGTCTCTACGAGTATTGGCTCGACTACAACGAACCGCCTTACGCTGCCAAACTCCATTACATACCGCTGCCGATAGAGTGTGAAAAGATGGTGAGATGGTGTGATGGTGAGATGGTGAAATGGTGTAATGGTGAGATGGTGAGATGGTGTAATGGTGAGATGGTGAGATGTGTTGGTAATGTCACCACCTCACCATCTCACCCCAACAACTCTCAACTTGCACCCTCTCATCCCCTCACCATCCTTATAGGTCTTCAGCCCAAGCGCGACTTCATGAAGGGTGCAATGAAGATAGCCACGTTCGTGGAGGAGGTGGCGCGTCGCCATCCTGGCAAGGTGCATATTAAATACGTAGAAGGAGTGCCTTACGACGAGTACATGCGTCTGCTTGCTGAGGCTGACGTGCTCGTTGATCAATTATACAGCTACACCCCGTCGATGAACTCGCTCGCGGCAATGGCACGCGGAACGGTTGTCATAGGCGGAGGCGAAGAAGAATACTATGAGTTTATTGGCGAGGATACGCTGCGCCCGATCATCAACGTGCGCCCCGATGTGCCCGACGAGGAGAACATCGCGACGATTGAGCGTGCCCTCTTCACCGACGGAACGCTCGAAAGAATGCGGTGCGAGAGCGTGGAGTTCGTGCACAAGTATCACGACTACCGCCACGTAGCAGAGCAGTACGAACAATTATATCGCTCACTGCTTGCCAAAGGTTAAATGGTCAACAATGCCTAACCCACTATCCATTGTCGGTTGCTACGGCTTCTGCCAGTGACAAAAGGTATGTAGCGGTAGATTGTCCATGTAAGGATTGTAGAGACAATAAGTACAATAGCAAATGCTACGAACACCCTTACATGGCTATTGTTGTAATAGAAACCGACATGCGCAGCTAATTTGCTGACAAGAAGCGGCACACCACCACACAGGAAGTAATAAACGAGTGAGTGCTTTCCTATCCATTCGAGCATTCTACATGATGGAAGATTACGGAATAGTCCGAACATAGCGAGGCAACCAATTACTACGTTTGCTGCGAATACTACGTAGTTGCTGATGTTGATGTGCCATATAGTCAATGTTATGTCTGCCCGTACTACATAAATCTTTAAAAACACAAATGCCAATAGACACACCACTATCCACTTGATGTCGTTTCTTATGTTCGGCTCGTATTTATGATAAGCATAACCGATTAATAGAAATAGCATCGCCATCAGCGCATTGTCTATCTGCCAGAAACAATAGCTTGTGACAGTCGAGAGCCAAATAGATGCTATAAATGTAGTTGTGCACACCGCAAGCATCCATTTTATGTTTCCCCTTACTATTTTCAATGTGGAGATAAACAGTATTTCAGCGACAGCAAGTGCCGCCACAAACCACGAAGCCTGACCGGTCAATATATTTGTTGTTATACCTATAAGGTCTAACTCTCTGCCATTAGCTACGGCTTTTGGGATTGCCATTGCTGTTGTGAATATGAAATATGGTATAATCAGTGTTCGTAATATCGATTTTATCTTGTGTTTTACGCAAACTTCTCCGTTAGGTTTGTAGATGAAGTATCCTGATATGATGAAGAATAGGTACAACGCATCCGTTACATACAAGTCTGTGATTATTGCATTCTTACCAATATAATATGTCTCTGTATGATCATATAGTATTGCCACCATACAGAGTCCTCGTAGGTTGTCAAGCCAATGTATTCTGTTTTGCATTTCCGTTATTTACGCTTTTGAGATAAATTCCAACAACTCTATCCACTTGCTGAACACGTTGTTTTTGAAATACTGTTTGCCCACTTCGAGCGCATTCTGTCCGTACTTCTTGCGCATATCCTCCGAACTCATCATTGTGCAGAGTGCCTCGCTGAACGCCTTGCAGTCGTCCTGCTCCACGATGATGCCGTTGACGCCGTTCTGCACAATGTCAGCCGCACCGAACTTAAAGTTGAATACAACCGAAGGCAGACCGCACGCTTGCGCCTCGATGAGTGTCATCGGCTGTCCCTCATAGCGCGACGACATGATGTGCAGACTGTATTCTGGGTAGACATCCATTATGTTGTTGGAGCGTCCGCAGAGCGTGATATAGTCGTTCAGACACAGCTGGTCTATTTGTTCTTGCAGTTTGTCGTGGAGTGACCCCACACCGTATATGTCCAGGTGCCAGTCGGGATGCTGTTCAGCCACTCGTTTCCAGCAGTCGATGAGCATATCGAACCCCTTCTGATTCTCCAGTCTGCCCACAGCTATCGCCTTCTTCCGACCATAGTCTGCCACGCTGCGTTTCGGCTGCTCAATGAAGTTGGGTATGAGTTGCACGTTCCTGCCGTCTCCGAAAGCGTGCATGTCGCCCTTCGTGAGGCAGATTACGGCGTCGGCACTACGCTTTGTGAGCCAGAACAACTGCTGGTACGGATTGAACGGACGCGCAAGATGCGACTCGTACACACGCTTTGCCTTCGTGCGGCAGAACGGAAGAAGCAGTGCGCCGAGCGTTGTGGTGAAGAAGATGATATCGGGGTTGAGCTGCTTCACAGCCTTGTTGAGTCGGCTTGCAGCACGTGCGAGCGTCGCCAACCTACTTGCGAGTGTCGCAATGCGTCTGTGGCTTTTCGTGGCGAACGGCACGTCGAGTCTCACGAACCCTATGCTCTTGTCAAGACTATACAGCACGGGTCGCTCGTCCTTGTACACAGACACTATCGTCACATCGTGCCCGTACTTCGTTGAAAGCTCGTTGGCCTTCAGCGAGACAATGCGTTCTACACCGCCGTTCTCGGCGAAATCCTCAACAATATATACTATCTTCATAATCTTATCGGCTTAATGTTTTGAACAAACGGCACGTCATTCGCAGACCGATCGTGTCTACGAGCAGCGCCTTCAGCGAGTCTTTCCACGTGGCGTAACCCCATATGGCAATGCGTTGAGGCTTCAGAAGTATGGTTTCTGTGCGGCGGAATGTGTATAGCTGCGCCGTCAGCATGTCCATGTACAGGCGGTGCCAGCGCCGTCTGCGCGTGTCGATACCCAGCTCTCTTACGAGTGTCAGCTGTGCTTCGAGCAGCGATGTCAGTCCGTTTGCCTTGTCCTTCGCCGCTATGCCCTCCGTATTGTAGTGGTAGATGTAACGTCCGTGGTTGACGGTAGCTATGCACGGGTGCTGCTTTATCAGTAGGATGTGTGTGAGCATATCCTCAAACTTCTTTCCAATCGGGAACCTTACGTTGTTGAACAGTTCGCGCTTGAATATCTTGTTGCAAACCCAGCAGTGCTCCGTACCCTTGTAGGCGAGCCAGTCGAGCGCATCGTCGAAGACATGTTCGCCAGGACAGAACAGCGTTTCGTCGGGCAAACCAGGCTTCTGCAGCATTGTGAATTCGATGATGTCGTATTCGGCATGTTTGGCGAGCGCATCGAGCAGCGGCGCATACGTATCAGCCGCCACCTCGTCGTCGCTGTCCACGAACGTTACGTATCTGCCCACGGCATGTTGCAGTCCGAAGTTGCGTGCGTCGGAGAGTCCGCCGTTCGGTTTGTGGAAGCTGCGTATGTTGGCGTGCTTTGCCGCGTATTCGTCAGCTATTGCGCCGCTCTCATCGGTCGAACCGTCGTCGACGAGCAGCAGTTCGCAGTCGCTGATGCGCTGCGCAAGCACGCTGTCTACGCATCGGCGCAGCGAGTCTGCTACATTATATATAGGTATTATTATGCTCAGAGTCATGGATTACGTTTTTTCTGTTGCGTATTGAGATAAGGTTATCTTATTCCGGTTTTCAGTTTGACGATATTCTTAAGCGTGTGCCAGCGGAACGAAAGTTTCTGCCAAAGCGAGTAATTGCTTCCCTTGCCGTTGCACGATGTAGCCGCGTCGTGTCGGCGGAACAGCAGCAGTCGGTCGTCGATGAAGTGCAACGAACCGCAGAACGCTGCCACGTTGCCGATCCAGATGTCGTGCATCGGGATGTCGGTAGGGAAGGGCAGTGCCTTGCTCAGCACCTCACGCTTGAACGCCATGCAACAGCCCGTATAGCCATTGCGCCAGAGAAGATTCGAGAGCCGTCCGCGCCTTACGTGCATCAGTTGGAAGAGCGACTCGCTTGTTGTGTTCAGAAGGCAGTCCGTAACCCTCGCGTCGCTCACCACGCAGTCGCACTTCTGCAGTTCCTCCACACATCTTCTCACCTTGCCCTCAAGCCATACGTCGTCCTGGTCTGCAAGAAAAATGTATTCGCCTTTGGCATTGCGCAGTGCCCACTCGAAGTTGAGCGTAGGCGAGTGGCGTTGCGGTCCGTCGACGATGCGTATTCGGTGGTCGTTAAATCTGCGCACTATGTCTAAGGTTCCGTCCGTAGACCCGTCGTCGCTCACCACCACTTCGTCCTCGGCTGAGAGTTGCTTGAGTATCGATGCCAACTGCTCGGCTATGTATCTTGCGCCGTTGTATGTAGCGATGCAAATAGAAATCATATACATCGTGAGTTAGTTGATGATGGCTATCTTGCACACAGTGCCTTTGCTGCCGTCTTCTGTGGCTGTCTCCACCATGTAGATGCCGCTCGCCACGCGCTTGCCCTTCAGGTCGCATCCGTTCCAGCGGTACGAACCGCCAGTGCTTCTGCCTTGGTTGACGAGAGTGCCGTTGGTTGTGACAATCTTCACGTCGGCGTTATAGCTCAGTCCGACGATGGTTATGTCGCCTGTGTAGTCGGGCGTAACGGGGTTGGGGTAGGCATATACGTTGTCCTTGGTCATCTTCTCGTTCGGGGTGGTGGCATCGCTTTGATAAGAGCACAGACCTTTGTCGGTGGCAAAATATACTGTGCTTGAGTTAGGGTCGACAAGTACGTAGTGTACCGTGTTCGACAGCAGTGGCGAGTTGTCGGTGGTGAAGTGCTCGACCTGCGTGTTGCAGTCGTCGCTGATAAGGAACACTCCATTAGACGTTGCTATCCACTTGCGGTTGCCGCCGTCGACGGCGATGCATCGTGTCTCTACGTTAGAGAGCAGATAGTCGGCGAGGTTCGTTCCGTCGTTGCGCGGCACCTTGTGTTGTGTCACCCAACCGCCACCATTCTTCACGTCGTTCGGCGTCATATACAGCGGCCCCGCCGATGTCGACAGCCAAATATTTTTGTTCTTGTCCTCCGTTACATGAAACAGATAGTATGGCTTCAACGTAGTGTTGTCCTCGTTTGTGAATGTTGGTCCGCCTGCGTCGTACAGCTTGTTGTTCTTGTAGTCGTAGGCAAAGAGTTTCGTCTCCTCCCAGTAGCTGTTCACGAACCACATGTAGCCGTATGTCGGACTCAGAAACAGCTCCTTCACATCCCAAGCGTTGTCCTTCGTCAATCCGATGTTGTTCCTCACGCTCCACTCGCCGTCCTTGCTGAGCATTTTCAGCGGATTTGTAATCTGACTGTTCAGCACCCACAGATTGCCCGTAGGGTCGTACTTCACGCCGGTTGCCATGACATAGTTCTTGCTCTTGTCGGCTGTAGCCGACTCGAGCGGACTATTGTCGCGGTTGTAGCACTTCACGAACTTGCCGTCCTGAAACTCGTACAGTCCGCTCTTGGCACCCACCATCACGTGACCCTCCTTCAGTGGGTCGAAGTCCATGCACAGATAGTCGACGTTCTTATGTCCGAGTTGTGCTTCTGTAGGTTGCTCATAGTGTCCCCACGTTGTGCCGTCCCATACGTGCACGTCGCCAGGAAGATTGCCGTTTGTTTCCTGACTGAAAAGTCCGCCCACGGCATATATCTTTCCGTTGTGATTGTAGAGTCGGTAGAAGTTGTTCGATGCCGGACCTTCGGGCAGCACACCTTCTGTTTTGTATGTGCGTTTGCCGTCGGCATCTACGGTGTAATACGTCAGTTTGCCGTCGGCGGTCTTTGTCCACCAGAGGTTTGTCTGTTTGTCTTGTACGTTTGTGCGATTCTCGCGCAGCGTCGTAAATCCGTCCTCGCGCACCCAGCGGCTCTTGTCGAGCAGGTTGTCGGTGAGCTTGCAGCGCAGGCGTCCGCGCTCCTTCGACTCGGCGTAGAGGTACCCGTTCTTCACGTACGTGTAGCTCACGTCGGTGTCGAGTTGGTATGTGTCCATGATGGCACCGTCGCGCGTGTTCAACTTCACCACGCCGAATGCTGTAGCGAGATAGGCGTATGGACCGTCGAAGTCGATGTGGTTGATGGTCTTGTTGTCTGTCATCGACTTTCTGTAAAGGTCGGGCACGTTGATAACGTCGCCATTGGCAGACAGCAGGTCGATGTTCGAGTTTGTGTATACCACAACCAATCGCTTTGAAGCCTTAGCCCAAGCTATGTGGCTCACCTCTACGTCTGACATTACGCCTGCTTTGTCGTACGTTTGCACATCTCCGTCCGTGATGTTGTAGGAGAATACTGCCCCCGAAGCGAGTACAAAACATATGTTGCCGACAGGCTCAATCTCGGTTATGTTGCTGTAACTGGGATAGATTGTCCAGCGGTCTTTTGCGCTGTCAGCCCACGCCGTGAGTGTAGCCGTTAGTAATATAGCGAGCGAGATTATTGCTTTCATGTGTTTAATTGTTTATAATAAACAACGTATGTGCGCGTTGTTTATTGTGTATTTCGGCTGAAATTGCTAACTTTGCAATGATGAAGTATATTATAGACATTATCTACAATAACTAAAACAAACAAATATGAGCAAGAGAAAACTATTCACCGCCGTGCTCGCACTCGCTTCCGTGTGTGCAGGCACTGCCAAGACCTACGAGCCGGTTGACTACGTCAGCACGCTTGTCGGATCGGAGTCGAAGCATTCGCTTTCTACGGGTAATACCTATCCGGCTGTGGCTATGCCGTGGGGTATGAACTTCTGGACTCCGCAGACAGGAAAGATGGGCGACGGCTGGACATACACCTATTCTGCCGACAAACTGCGCGGTTTCAAGCAGACCCACCAGCCGAGTCCGTGGATTAACGACTACGGTCAGTTTGCCGTTATGCCGGAGGTAGGCGCGCCCGTGTTCGACGAGGAGAAGCGTGCGTCGTGGTTCTCGCACAAGGCAGAGGTGGCTACACCTTATTACTATCGTGCGTATCTTGCCGACTACGATATCGTCACCGAGATTGCGCCCACGGAGCGTGCTGCCATCATGCGCGTTACGTATCCCGAAGCAGAGCAGGCGAGCTTCGTAGTGGATGCCTATGACGATGGTTCATACGTGAAGGTGCTGCCCGAGCAGAATATGGTTGTGGGCTATACTACAAAGAACAACGGCGGCGTGCCCGAAAACTTCAAGAACTACTTCGTTCTGAAGTTCGACCGTCCGTTCGCATATACATCCGTAGTTGTGAACGGTGAGATAAAGAGTGGCGAGCTGGTGAGCCAGTGCAACCACGCCGGTGCCATCGTAGGCTTCAAGACAAAGCGCGGCGAGCAGCTCAACGTGCGCATCGCCTCGTCGTTCATCTCTGAGGAGCAGGCTGTAGAGAACCTCAAGGAACTTGGCAACGACGATTTCGACGCTGTGAAGGCTCGCGGACGCAAGACATGGAACGACGTGCTGGGCAAGATAGAGGTGAAGTCGCAGGATATCGACCACCTCCGCACGTTCTATTCGTGCCTCTACCGCTCGGTGCTCTTCCCACGCTCGTTCTACGAGAAGAATGTGCAGGGCGAAATCGTACACTATTCGCCGTACAACGGCGAGGTGCTGCCCGGCTATATGTTCACCGACACCGGCTTCTGGGATACCTTCCGCTGTCTCTTCCCGCTGCTCAACGTGATGTATCCGTCGATGAACGAGAAGATGCAGGCTGGCTTGGTGAACGCATACAAGGAGAGCGGATTCCTGCCCGAGTGGGCTTCGCCGGGTCATCGCGGCTGCATGGTGGGCAACAATTCGGCGTCTATCGTGGCTGACGCTTACCTCTGCGGACTGAAGAACTACGACGCAGAGAAGCTTTGGGATGCTGTGGTGCATGGCACAAAGGCTGTTCACCCGACGGTTTCGTCTACCGGCCGTCTCGGCTACGAATACTACAACAAACTGGGCTACGTGCCTTACGACGTGAAGATAAACGAGAATGTGGCTCGCACACTCGAGTATGCTTACGACGACTGGTGTATATATCAGTTCGGCAAGCAGCTGGGCAAGTCGAAGAAGGAGCTTGAGCCGTTCCGCAAGCGTGCGTTCAACTACCGCAACGTGTTCGACAAGGAGACCAATCTCATGCGCGGTCGTCTGAAGAACGGCGAGTTCCAGAAGCCGTTCTCTCCGCTGAAGTGGGGCGACGCCTTCACCGAGGGCAACGCTTGGCATTACACATGGTCGGTGTTCCACGACCCGCAGGGACTTATCGACCTCATGGGTGGCAAGCAGGTGTTCAACCAGATGCTCGACTCGGTGTTCAACGTGCCGCCATTGTTCGACGATAGCTACTACGGCGCTGTTATCCACGAGATTCGCGAGATGCAGATTATGAACATGGGCAACTACGCTCACGGCAACCAACCCGTACAGCACATGATTTACCTCTACGGCTACTCGGGCGAGCCGTGGAAGACACAGTACTGGATTCGTCAGACTATGGACCGCATGTACAACGCCAACCCCGACGGCTACTGCGGCGACGAGGACAACGGACAGACCTCTGCGTGGTATGTGTTCTCGGCAATGGGCTTCTATCCGGTATGCCCAGGCTCTGGCGAGTATGTGCTCGGCGCACCGCGCTTCGACGAGATGACGCTCCACCTCGAGAACGGCAAGAGCGTAAGCATCAAGGCTCGCAACAACGAGGACGAGAACTGCTACGTGAAGACGCTGCAGCTCAACGGTGCTCCATACACCAAGAACTACGTTACGCGCACCGACCTTATGAACGGTGCACAGTTCGTCTATGATATGGCTTCGGAGCCTAACAAGCAGCGCGGCACAGCTGAGAGCGATGCTCCGTACTCGTTCTCGAAAGTGAAGAAATAATTTTTTCGCTTCAATTTACGGTTGTCTGTAGAAATGTATGGTTGCTGAAAAAATCTACCATATCTTCCAGAATCGCCGTAACTTTCATATTATAAACCATTTAAAGGCTGGTAGATTTCCTCGAAAACGGGAAATCTACCAGCCTTTCTTCCATCTATCTACCAGCCGTTTCCCTGCTTTTTCGTAATTTTCAACTCTCAACTCTCAATTCTCTTTTTGTGCTTGCTCATTTCGCCATTTTTTAGTAATTTTGCACTCCGTTTGCCGCAATTCCTGGCAGACAGCACCCGAAAAGATTAAAGGATAACATTGTAAAGTATATATGACAAGCAGTAAAAACACACACGCCTCGTCCGCTTGGACCGAGGTAGAATACTCGACTCGCTGCATGAACCCCTACATCAGCAGTCCGATCTACGTACCCGAAGAAACATCTTATTTTCTATGTCGCGCTGATGGCACACGCCAGCAGTGCCGCCTCTCGTTTGTGGTGTTCCGCGCCGACGGTGCCGATGCCGACGATTGGGAGGACGACCCGATGGTGGGCAGTCTTGACATCTGCGTGCTTGGCGACGGCGACGAGGAGGTGCAGCCGGTAGAGGCGGTGTATCTCGGTATCTCGCCCGACCGCTTTCTCTCTGTAGTGCGCGAGGACGATCAGGAGATTGTTTTCGACTTCACATGGCGACAGGGCACCATAGAAATCGACCGTGCGCAGGAGACCGACGAGGGCTTCGTTGTACGTAAGGACGACTTCGGCGACGACGGCATCGCCTGCCGACTCACTCCGCGCAAGGGTAATCCGTTCACGCTGCGACTGCAGATACCGTACGTAGGCTTCTCGCTCCTCGATGCCGACGGCAACAAACTCTCGGGCGACCTTGAGATAGCGCACAGCGACATCCACAACTACTCGTACGCTTTCGTGGGCGACCACTCTAACGACCGCTTCCAGATAGCACTCGACGAGGGAAAGCTCAACTATATGTGCGTGCTCAACGACGACAACCGACTCTCGGTGCGCGATATGCGCAACCGCATGGCTCTCGTGAAGGAAATCGACCTGCAAGGCTCGCTCGGCGACCTGCTCATGGGTGCTCACTCTGTGCTTGTGAAGAACAAGATGATGCGTTGGCGCATCGTTCTCACAGGCGACGAGGTGGAGGGTGCCGATGCTGTGGAACTCACTGGTATGGCTCTCGCACGCTTCGCCTTCGAGCAGTTCAGTGCCGAGGAGAGCGTAGACGAGGACATGCTTGCGCAGCGACTCATGCACATGGAGCAGCATCTCGGCTTTCAGTGGTACTGGCTTAGTGATGCCGACTGGAGCCACGAGAACCTCGACGGGCTCATTGATATGGACGGTCTCGATGCTGACCCCGAGAAGATGATGCGCCAGGCGCTGCTCTTCAACCGTTACGAGGCTTTCATGCAGCGTCTCGCAGCCTTCTCCTACATCTCGCAGAAACCAATACAGGGCGACCAGCTCCAGGCGCGCAACAACAAGCGCAAGATAGCACGCTGCGTGCGCCACATACTGGCTCATCGTGCAGGCGAAGCTAACATCTGGGAACTCGACGACGAGGCTCGCCGCGAGATCATCCACTTCCACAACACGTTCCACCGCGAGTTTGCTGCTGCCTTGGAAGCATAGAATAGCAAGACTATGCATTTGTTGATTTCGCGTAGCCACTGGCTCGCGCACCTTTATATCTGATTATGTTATTGCCACGCTGCGACAACGATGTTGCCGTAGCGTGGCAATGTTGTTTTAGTAGCGTGGCAACATTGTTTTAGTAGCGTGGCAACATTGTTTTAGTAGCGTGGCAATATTTTTTAAGCAAAAAAGCTATTGTCCATTAATTTCTTGAACGACCCAAGGGAGTGATGAACTTCTTTAATACCATTAACTTCTGAACTTGCGAAAGTTCAATTAATCAACAAGTTCCCCAAGAAAAGTGTGGTGTTTGTGCGAAAGTTCCCCAAGAAAAGTGTGGTGTTTGTGTGAAAGTTCCCCAAGAAAAGTGTAGTGTTTGTGTGAAAGTTCCCCTAGAAAAGTGTGGTGAATGCTTGTAAGTTCGCCGAGAAAAGTGTATCTTTGCATTGTAAGTGTCAGTAAATTAGTAAATTAAGTAATTATGGAGCGTAGCATATATTCGAGCTTGAAAAAATGGAAAGAATCGCCAACCCGTAAACCGCTGATATTACAAGGCGCACGTCAAGTTGGAAAGACCTATATATTGAAAGAATTCGGAGCACGCGAATACTCGGAAGTGGTCTATATCAACTGCGACGACAACAACGATATGCAGAATATGTTCGTCGACTATGATGTAGATCGCATCATACGCAGTCTGAGTGCAATCTCCGGCATATCAATAAAGCCCTCAACCACACTTCTTATTCTTGACGAGATACAGGAAGTGGAGCGTGGACTTGCCTCGTTGAAGTATTTTTGTGAGAAAGCTCCCGAATATCATGTGGCTGTAGCTGGTTCGCTTCTTGGCATAACCCTGCACGAGGGCACCTCGTTCCCCGTTGGCAAGGTGGATATGTTATACATGTATCCAATGGATTTTGAGGAATTCCTGTTGGCTATGGGCAAGGAGCAGCTCGTAGAATTGCTGCGCAATAACAGTTGGGCGGCTCTGACACCATTGCGAGGTATGCTGACCGAACTGTTGCGTCAGTATTATTTCGTAGGTGGAATGCCTGAGGCTGTGAAGGCATACGTGGAGCGTGGAGATATATGGGAGGTGCGTTCCATCCATTCGAAGATAATAGATGCCTATCGCAACGATATGTCGAAACACGCGCCCAAGCAGCAGGTGCAGCGCATAAATATGGTGTGGAACTCGATACCGTCGCAGTTGGCTCGCGACAACAAGAAGTTTATCTACGGAGCGTTGCGCAAGGGCGCACGTGCCAACGATTTTGAGATAGCAATACAGTGGCTTGTCGATTCGGGTTTGGTGCATAAGGTGCATCGCATAAGCAAACCGGTTGTGCCGTTGAAGTTCTATGAAGACATGGCTTCGTTCAAGCTCTTTCTGCTCGACTGCGGACTGCTTGGTGCTTTGTCTGAAACACCTCCCGAGCAGATACTCATCGGCGACAATGTGTTTGAAGAGTACAAAGGCGCTTTCACAGAGAACTATGTCCTGCAACAATTAAAGTCGTTGCCGCGCACCTTCGTCTATTATTACAGTAATGACAATTCGACATTGGAGATTGACTTCGTTGTTCAGCACGAAGCGCATGTAATCCCGATAGAAGTGAAGGCTGAGGAAAATCTCAGGGCTAAGTCGTTGCGCCAGTTCGTTACAGACAATGCAGGTCTGCACGGCGTGCGCTTCTCTATGTCCGACTATCGTGAGCAGGATTGGCTGACGAATGTGCCACTGTGGGCTGTAAGGTGGGCGTTTTAAGGTGTAGGTTATCTGCGAAGGCATACGAAAAAGCGGCAGCTGGAAACGTTTCGTTTCCGGCAGCCGCTTTTACTTTTCTTACTTAAAATGCTATGCTTAGGGTGCGTGGTATGGGCAAGATGCCCATACCTCCTATCTTTTTACTTTTAAAAGCAGAGCGTTTTACTTTTTTACTTTTAACCTTTACTGCACAACGTACTTCTTACCGTTTACGATGTAAATGCCCTTGTTGAGTCCGTCGAGGGCGCGGTCGGCATCGTTGGTAGTGCGCACGAGTGTGCCGCTGATGGTGTAGATGCGTACCGGGCGCGGAGTGGTGGGTGCGTTGACGGTGATGATCGACGTTGGGTTCTGGTAGTTGTCGTAGCTGAACGGCACGTTCTGCATGTCGCCCCAGATGTAACGCTCCAGACCAGGATAGTCGACGAACGGGTTGCGGTTCTTCTGCACGCCGTAGACAGCCGTGTTGCGGTTCACCTCTTTTTCGCTCACGGGGTCCTGCTCAGCCCACTTCAGCAGCAGGTTGAGCGCCCACTCCTTGTAAGCAGGATAAGAGTTGCCGGCGAGCATTGGGCTCGACCAACTGCTTATCTTGCTCTCGTAGCATGTAGCCATGTAGAGATAGATGCGCGCGAAGTCACCCTTGTAGATGTCGTTCGGCTCGAATACGGTGCCCGTGTAGCCGGGTGTTGTTGACTTACCGAGTTTGCTGAAACCCTTGTTTGATTTGTATGTCTCGCCCTTGGTTTCACCGAACGGAAAATTGCCGCGCATACCATTTACCTTTCCGTCTGCAGGCACAACATGAACGATGTCGCTGACCATTGGCGATTTCTTGTTAAACCAACTTTTCGGGAACGAGTGTTCGCGGTTATATATATCGCCTTCTTTCTTGTAGTTGCCACCATTATCGTTGAAGTTATAGTTGGTCGTGCAAGAATACATATCCCACACCTTGCCGTCGTCGCGACGGTCGGTTTTCTGATAAGCCGAAATAAGTCCGTTATATGAAACAACGTCTGGGTTGCCGATAATTTTTGACAATGCTGTCTTGAGAGCCTTTCCCTTCTTGCCGTCGGCAGCGCTGTAATATGTGCCGCTGTTGTTGGGGCCTTGCGCAAAGGCGCCGATGAACGAGAAGAGGGCTATTGCGAATAATGATTTGCGTAAAGAAATATTCATCTTTCTGTATTTATACGTTTTCATGGGGTGCAGATGTCTCATCTACACCTACATAGCAAGAAAAAAAACGGTTGGTGCAGATGAGACATCTGCACCCCCTGATGATTAGTTGTGTACCAATGTGCCGATTTCCTCGCCCTGCATCACCTTCTTCAGGTTGCCTACGATGTCCATGTTGAACACGTAGATAGGCAGGTTGTTCTCTTTGCACATTGTTGTAGCGGTGAGGTCCATCACCTTCAGACCGCGTGTGTAGATTTCGTCGTAAGTGATGTCGGCGAACTTCGTAGCGGTCGGGTCCTTCTCGGGGTCGGCTGTGTAGATGCCGTCGACGCGTGTGCCCTTGAGCATCACGTCAGCCTCAATCTCGATGCCGCGGAGCGACGAGCCGGTGTCGGTAGTGAAGTAGGGTGAGCCAGTGCCGGCAGAGAAGATGCAGACATATCCTGCCTCCATTGCCTCGATAGCCTTCCACTTAGAGTAGAACTCGCCGATAGGCTCCATGCGTATCGCTGTGAGCACCTTTGTCTTCACGCCCAGTGCGCCGAGCGCCGAGCTGAGTGCGAGCGAGTTGATGACGGTAGCGCACATGCCCATCTGGTCGCCCTTCACGCGGTCGAAGCCTTTCGATGCGCCACTGAGTCCGCGGAAGATGTTGCCACCGCCGATTACAATACCTATCTGCACGCCCATTTCGTGCACTTCCTTAATCTGCTCTGCGTATTCGCCCAGACGTACCGGGTCGATACCGAAGCTCTGTTTGCCCATGAGGCTCTCGCCGCTGAGCTTGAGGAGAATTCTCTTGAACTTTGCCATGTTGTATGTTTCGTTTGTTTTATTTGTTATTGTTGGGGTGTTCTCTGCTTGGTTGGTGCACCTTAGGGGGTGCAGCTGTCTCAGCTGCACCAACAGAGCTATTGGTGCTATTCTTTGGTTGGTTGGTGCACTTCTTGCTCTGGCAAGCGGCAAAGCCGAGCGGAGACAAGTGCACCCCCTTGTGATGCAAATGTACTGCTTTTTCGTGATGTAGCCAAACCATTATAGGATAAACCTCACTTCCTTCATCCAATACGTGCGTTCTTGCCCATTTGCGTCGATGAGATGCAGGCGTCCGTTGGGTGCAACGCGGCTTATGCGTGCCTCGAAGTGTTCATGCGTGGCGCAGTCTTCGTAGGGGTGCAGTCCCTCGCGACGGAACAGCGCGGCGTTGTATTCGTGTATGATGCCGCTGATGTCGCCCTCGATAGCACGCTGGTAGTATTCGTTGAAGCTAAGAAGCACGGCATCAAGCACCTCGTTGAGTGGTGTCTCTATACCTATTATATTATATAGCGATACGGGATTGGGCGCATTGCTGCGGAATACCTGCTGGTTCACGTTCAGACCGATGCCGTACACGCAGCGGTCTATCGTCTTTCCCTTCACGGTGGTCTCGATGAGCGTACCGCTTATCTTGCGGTCGCGCCAGTAGATGTCGTTGGGCCACTTCAGCGTGATGTGGTCGGTGTACTGGTCGAGCGCTGCCTTCAGCGCCAGTGCGCCAGCCATCGACAGCACATACTGGTCAGTCACGGCTATGTTCTGCGGACTGGTGAGTATGGAGAACAGCAGGTTCTTGCCTCGCTCGCTCTCCCACGAGTTGCCGGCTTGTCCGCGTCCCGCCGTCTGATATTCAGCCACCGCTATCACCATCTCCTTAGGTGGAGGAACGGGGTGAGCAAGAAGCACATCGTTCGTCGACGTGGTCTCCGTGAGTTTTAGTATCTTCATTTTCAGAGTTTTGAATTCAAAATGCCATACACGGGTTAAACGCATCGACGATGTGCTCCACTTGCGCCGTCTCCTTCGTGCCGCCAATAATGGAAATCACGTCGAAGCGCAGTTCGTCGAGCACGTTCAGCATCTTTACATACGAATCGGCAGCCATGCCGATGTTGCGAATCTTCCTTCGGTCTACAGCCTCCTCAGGCTTTGTAATGACATCAGTAGCTCGCGTCTTCACCTCCACGAACACGATGGTGCGCAGGTCGGGCGAGCGCGCGATGATATCGATGTCGCGATGACCGTCGCGCCAGTCGCGCTCAATAATCTCGTATCCCGAGTTGCGCAGATAGTCGGCAGCCATCTCCTCGCCCCATTTTCCCGTGTCGTTATGCTTTGCCATATTGTTTGTTTTGCAGGCAAAGGTACAGCTATTTGAAGAGACGACAAAGCAAGTAGGCTTGTTTTTGTTTAATTCGACCTCTACCACGTTAAGGAGTACGGCTACTTTGTACTTCTATGTACGGCAATAATAGTCGTTTGAATGTTAAAATCGGATAGTATTGACAGATTTTTCGTATAAACCTTGCTTGTTATGATAAAATATCATTAAATTTGCAGTGGCTCTCAAGTCTGTGTGTCAAATTGGGTTCGCCCAATGTCGCTAAGCAGACAGCCAACGCCGAGCTGAAAACTGAGAAGTCCAAACAACTTTCTCGGTAATAAGCGGGCTATGGGTGGGAAGAGAGTCAAGACATATAGAAGGCGTTTATCTTACGCTGTGTTTGAGACGAGTCGAATCTTGCAAACATTCTGAATTATAGTCTCGAATATGGTCAACGGTAGATGTCCCGGGTGTGATTTATCAATTCCCGTGGAGGCTTTGTAAGTATGGATTGTGTCCTTTTGGATGTAATCAGATATATTATAGAGGTCTCTTTACGGTACTGGTTTTCATATCGGCGTGGGCTCTGACGTTGTCTGTTCGACTATAATAGGCAATGCAAGAGCCTCGACTCGTGGAATGGACAACAGGACGATTCCACGCTTTTTTGTGTCAAATAGTTGCGGACTTAACGTCAGACATAAGAAACGATATGAACGCATTGCTTAATGCGCATACCCCCAGAGGTCGAAACAGATCTCCTCACGTTGGACTTACCTCCAACGTCCTCCCCGAAGCTCAACGCTCACAAACAGGGGTGTCCTCGGACTATGTGCAAAAGGCAAATCATGAATGGTTCGTGTTGCGAGTTACATATAACAGAACACAGAAAGCATATGACATCATATCAACCTCTGCCGTTCAGTCATATATGCCTATGCATTATGTTATCAAGAAAGAGATTGGGAAGAAGAAGCGAACATTACAGCCTCTTCTTCCCAATCTTTTTTTTGTATATGCTACAAGGGAGACTGTAAACTCCATTATCAAGAAAAAGGGAGAAGAGACATCTATTTTAAAATTTTATCTTGATAAGACAAAACCATTGGAGGACAATGGCAAACATCCCCCTCTCACAATTCCATTTACATCAATGACGAACTTTATCAAAGCTACAAGTACAGACAGTGAGCATGTACGGATAGTGTCCGTGGAACAATGCCACTATAAAAGTGGTGATATGGTAAAGGTGATTGATGGAGAATTTAAGGGAGTAACAGGTCGTGTGGCTCGTATAGCAGGACAGCAACGTGTCGTTGTGGAAATCTCTGGTCTATGTTTGGTGGCAACAGCTTATATACCAACAGACTTTATCAAGTTTATCAAATAACGCCGAAAGGCATATTGTTTAATTTAAATTCAATTTATTATGAAAAAGAATGAAAAGAATGAAGAACTTCAGTCAAGAAGAGAGTTCTTCAAGAAGGCTGCCAAGGGTGCGTTGCCTATCTTGGGTTTGGCTATTATGGCAACCAATCCTATTGTAGCGAAAGCAACAAGTGTTTCAGGTTGTAGAATTGACGCTTGTACAGCAACTTGTACTGGAACTTGTAAAGGTGCATGCTCTGGCTGTTCACACAGCTGTTCAGGTAGTTGTATGAGAGGTTGTACCAGTAGCTCAAGACACTAAAAAAATGTAAAGAAGGCGTGTCAAAACACTGTTTTTGCAAATACAAAGGGGTGTTTTGGCATGCCCTCATTCTTACAAATCATCCTATCCTATGGTAAAAGAAAACAAAGAAACGTGGCAAGAAGGTTTATCAAAAGATATAACTTTCATTGTTACAAAAGACTGTCAATTGGCTTGTAAATATTGTTATCTAGTAGGCAAGAATACCAAAGAACGTATGACATGGGAAGTGGCAAAATCTGCTATTGATTACATTCTTGACCATGAAAAAGAGATGACAGAAGAAAGTGTAATTTGGGATTTCATAGGCGGCGAACCATTTTTAGAAATAGATTTGATTGACAAAATCTGTGACTATATAAAATTACAAATGTTTCAACGTAACCATCATTGGTTTAATTCTTACCGTTTTTCTTTTTCAACAAATGGTATAAACTATCACACGGCAAAGGTTCAAAATTTTATTCGAAAAAACAAAGAGCATTTAAGTATTGGTATCACAATTGATGGCACGAAGCGCAAACATGACCTCAATCGTATCTGGAAGACCCCAGAGATGGAAAAAGGTATTCTACCTAAACCTGAAGAAGAGAAAGGATCATATGAAGATGTGGTTCGTAATATCCCATTATGGCTCAAACAATTTCCAAATGCAAGTACAAAAGTAACAATTAGTAGTGCTGATATACCATATATAAAAGACAGTGTGTTGCATCTTTATTCTTTGGGTATACATGAAGTTAATATAAACTGTGTATTTGAAGATGTTTGGAATGATGGTGACGATAAACTGTTTGAGGAGCAGTTAGTACAATTAGCTGATGCTATCATTGATGGGGATTACTATAAAGATTATGCTTGTTCGTTTTATTCAGAACATATTGGTAAGCCAATGGATAGTAATTTACAAAACGAGAATTGGTGCGGAGCAGGAAAGATGCTTGCTATTGATGCTGCTGGACTTTTCTATCCTTGCACCCGTTTTGCACAATATTCATTACGTTCTAAAAAAGCTTGGACGATAGGAAATATAAATGAAGGGATAGATAAAAATAAACTCCGTCCATTTCTTGCACTAAATAGATGTACACAAAGCAAACAAGAGTGTATTTACTGCGAAGTAGCAAGTGGTTGTGCTTGGTGTCAAGGAGAGAATTATGATGCAGCAGAAACACCAACAGCATACCAACGTGCCACCGCCATTTGCAAAATGCACAAAGCTCGTGTACGTGCCAATAACTACTATTGGAACAAACTATACCGCAAACTCGAACTTGAAGGAACACGAGAAGAGTTTGAAAAGAACAAAAGAGAGTCAAACCTTTCAAATTGCTAAGTCCTATGTTACAATATCTCGTTATATTACTTGACAATACAGCCACGTCTTATTGTCACTATGAGAACTTCTGCCACGAAAAGAAACTTATTTCAATAGAAGACTTGAAACAAGGCATCTTTTACGGAATGAAGGAAAATCTCATGATTCAGTTTGTCTACCCTGATTATGAATTGCCACAAGAGTATAAGGATGTCATAAATACCATAGATCATGGTGACATCGTATCTTCATTATGTGAAGACGACGAATTGCGTAAAAATGCAGATGTGGTTATTTGTCATGATTGGAATGGTATACAGTTTTCCTCTTTTGACAAAGATAGAATCTACACTCTAAGAACAAGCAAAGAAGACTTGTTCGACAGATACAAACTGCTAAAAGGCATAATCAGTTCTTCACTCCGTTTGAATGTTGTCATAACTGATATTGAAAAATTCACAGAGGAAGACTTCAAAAAATACAAAGAAGTATTGGAATACCTTAGTGATGTTCTCAAAACTTGCTACGCAGAAGGAAAATCACCACAATTGAATCTCCTCACCGACCGCATGATGCTTGATGGCATGAATAACTGCAATGCAGGTGTTGAAAATATAACATTAGCACCTAATGGCAAGTTTTATGTTTGTCCAGCCTTCTATCTATCGAAAGAATGCGATGGTAATGAAAAATCATTGGATGAAGTATGTCAAAAAGGATATAGTATAGGTTCTCTAAAAGAAGGATTAGACATCAAAAACCCACAGCTATACAAACTGGATCATGCTCCACTATGCAGAAAATGCGATGCCTATCAATGCAAGCGTTGCATTTGGCTGAACCGCAAGACAACACTTGAAGTAAATACTCCAAGCCATGAGCAATGTGTGGTGGCACATTTGGAACGCAATGCAAGCCGTAATTTGTTAACGAATATACGCAAGTACGGAGCGTTTTTAGCAGATAAGGAAATAAAAGGGATTGATTATCTTGATCCTTTTGACAAACTAAAATAATAGAACAATGAAACAAATATTATTGATAATTGCATTAATATGTTCCTTTAATGTGATGTTTGCGCAAGCACCAATGCGCAATTATGGAGAATACCAATATGTGTATTCACTTGATAGAGATGGAGACAAAATAGAAGCTACGGCTTTTCCACGAATTAAGCCATCTGTTGTAACTACTAATTTTTTTGGAATTACACAGTCACAGGCCTCTTATATGTATATGGGAATTGGAGGTATGTGGCAAAATTCTGCAACTTATGATTGGTCGGGATACCGTAATGGATGGTATGTCTATACTTTTCGTATGGGTGTTCAGTATTGCTATTTTCTTATATCCCAAGATTATGAGCAAGTCAGAATTCAGGAGAATTATCAAAATGGTATAACAAATGTGTATAAGCGTTGTAACCCAAATGAGAAAATGGACAACGCACCAACATATTAATGTTAAAGGGTTTGCAATATGAAGAAAATAATAAGTCGAGTAACAGAAGAAGAGAAAAACGAAATCCAAGCACTGTTTGAACGCAGAAACGGATTAAACGAGTTGTCCCAAATTCTCACAATAGAAAATGAGGCTCTATACGAGAAACTGGTGAAGGATCTTGGCGAAACGGGTGCTAAGTTCCAAGACTGGTGGGATCGTATGGGTGAAAAGTATAACTGGGAAAGTGCCGAAGACGGTAACTGGGAAATCAACTTTGAGACGTGTGAAATTTATCTTGTAACAAAATAATAAAAATGACACAATTACTATTTGCAGCACAGTTGCTATTTATCGGTTCTACAGAGCTGTTGCTTATTGGTGGCATAGCCTTACTCTTGTTTGGCGGTAAGAAATTACCAGAAATGATGCGAGGCTTAGGAGAAGGTGTCCGTGAGTTCAAAAAGGGAGTCAATGATGCCAAAGAAACCGATGAAAATTCTAATAATGAAGAAGTCGAAAAGAAGGAGTCAGAAGAGAATCCATCAAAAGATGAATTGAAAAATGACTAAAGAAAACGATTCTAACTTAATGACATTCGGCGGACACTTGGAAGTGCTTCGTCGAATGTTATTTCGCATTATTGCTGTTGCTGGCACGCTCTCCGTAATTGTATTTCTTTGTAAAGAAATAACATGGAAAATGTTGTTAGCACCAAGTGAGTATAATTTTACAACCTATCAATTGATTGAAAAAATCATTTCGTCATTTGGTATACAATTCCATTTTGAGAAATTCCATGTAGATTTGATAGCTACGGATTTGTCAAGCCAGTTTATGACCCATATCACAACATCTGTATATTTGGGATTGTTAGGTGCATCACCTTATATATTATACGAACTTTTTAGCTTTGTGTCACCAGCTCTTTATGAAAATGAAAGAAAACACTCAATAACCGTAGCAACTATAATATATCTGTTGTTTATTGTCGGTGTGCTAATGAGTTATTACATACTGTTTCCCATTTCGTTTCGCTTCTTAGGTACATATAGCGTTTCAGAGAATATCCGTAGTACTATCACATTAGACTCTTACATAGAGACCTTTACGACTTTGACATTCATCATGGGTATTGTTTTTCAATTACCTATAATCATGTATATCTTGGCAAAAGTTGGCTTTATTTCATCTCAATTGTTGGCAAAATACAGGAGACATGCATTGATTATCATAATGCTTGTTGCTGCAATTATAACGCCGCCAGATTTAATGACTTTAGTACTGGTTACCATACCATTATATTTATTATACGAAATTAGTGTTAGGATAGTTAGATTTGTAGAAAAGTAAAATCCCCACATATGAAATTTTTGATAACATTTATTTTGATTGCTTTACCTTTTCAAGTGCTTGGTAAAGATTACGTTACAAAGCAAGAAAGAAAAATTATAAGATCTTTGAAAAGAGCATATAGGTTAGAAAGTGTCGCAATTCAAAGACCCAATAAGACCTTCATGTATTACGAACTATGTAATAAGGAAGGTAAAATCATGATTGCAGATTCTACAGGAAATGTAATAATACCACAAAGTAAATCTGACAATGATGCTTATAGTAATTGTATTGAATTCATTAACAGTGCGGAAAAAGGATACTTATTTCTTGCTATGAAATCAATCGGAGGAAAAAAATATGAATATCGGTTTTTCTCAACAAAAGGAGAATTAATAGCTACATATAATGGAAAACTTTCTAAAAGTCCATATCCCACAATATTCGTTTATCAGAATTTGATAGGTAATTTTGGATTAGTATCTAACGATGGAAAACAAATATTGTCTAATGACTATTCATACATAAGTGTTGATAGTTCAGGAATTTGCAAACTGACTCAACTTAAAAACGGCATTGAAAAACGAGGGGCATACAGCTTCTCAGATAAGATAAGAACAAGTGTTCCTTGCGATTTTTATAATGTTGATTATAGTGAAACGGAAAAATGTTGGAAAATTCAAGTTCATAAATACGACTCTACTTTTGTTTATAATGATACATGTCATTATGATACTTCCTTTCTTGATGAAGGTCAGAAACTTTTTGAAAGTAAAGAATTTTTAGAAGCGAGAAAATTCTATACAATAAATGCGGAAAATATAAAATGGGCTTATTTTTATATCGGAGCATCGTTTTATATGGAAATAATGCAACTTCGTGAAGACATGAATTCATGTATGAAAGAGCTTAAAATAAGTTGTGACAGAAAAGACATAAGCATTGCTACAGAGTTGCATAAGAATTTGCAACTTCTGACTACAAAGATAGAAAAGGCAGAACAAAGTTTTAATCTCTATCTAAGCCGTGATACAAGATATTATATCCAAACACAAGAGATGCTTTTCGAATTGTCTGAATTAAAAAATAGTATTATAGGCTATAAGAAAGAAATAGCAATGGCTATTACTGATTTAGATCGTAGATGCAACGAATATGATAAAATGGAGCGTGAAGCATATCTGAGAGAGTTAGAACAACAACGTCTTAACTTGGAAATGCAAAAGATAGAAGAACAAAAACGAGCAAGAGAGCAACGTGAGCGTGAGATTCAAATGAAGAGGCAAGCGGATTTGAGCAACAAACAAAATAATAAGAGAAAAAAAGTAGAAGAGAAAGTAGATAACAGATGGAGTACAAGACGATAGCCGTACTTTTATTGTTGAAATTAAGTAGGTTTGTATGTGGTAGTGGTACTTATATTATAAAAAAATAAGTACCACTTATTTTGTGTTGTCTTTCTTTTGCATTATCTTTGTATTCACTTTTTTAGTTGCTTAGTATCTACGATGTATATATTAAGTATCTACGATGTACTTATTAGGTATCCACTTGAAGACATAAAACGACATGGAGAATACAGAACAGCAGAAGAAGGACGAGCAGTTTATGCGTCGTGCTCTGGTAGAGGCAGAGGCGGCACGCGACGAGGGAGAGATACCCGTTGGCGCGGTTGTCGTGGCTGGCGACCGCATCATTGCGCGTGCGCATAACCTCACGGAGACACTTGGTGACGTGACGGCACACGCCGAGATGCAGGCGATAACGTCGGCTGCCAATCAGCTCGGTGGAAAGTATCTCACCGACTGCACGCTCTACGTCACCGTAGAGCCTTGCATCATGTGCGCCGGAGCATTGGGCTGGGCGCAGGTGCGGCGCGTGGTGTATGGTGCTGCAGACGAGAAGCGCGGTTTCCGCGCCTTCGCTCCAAAGGCTCTGCACCCGAAGTGCGAGGTGGTGAGTGGCGTTCTGGAGGAGGAGTGCCGAACGCTAATGACCGAATTCTTTAAGTCGAAACGTGGCTGATTTATAAATAAATAAACAACAATAACGATATGAACAAATCAGAAACACAACACACCTGTTGCGGCGGAAGACAGAACTTCTGGTTGTGGCTTGGCGCATTGGTCGTGGGCTCGTGCCTCGGACTGCTCGGCGTGGAGTGGGTGAACACGATGGCTAACTTCGTGGCTACCATCTTCACACGTCTCTTCCAGTTTATAGCTGTGCCGACCATAGCACTCGCCGTGACAACAACACTCGCAACGTTCGGTATGCAGCGCGAAACACGTCGTATCTTCCGCCATACCATCAGCTACACGCTGCTCACCACCATCGCTGCAGCTGCTGTGGGCATGGTGCTCTATATCATCATCTCGCCCGACAACTTGCCGATGGAGATGGTGAAGAGTAGCCGTTTGGGCGACGGCGTACCGCAGGAGGTGACCGACGGTTCGTACTTCGACTATATGATTGGCATCGTGCCCGACAACTTCCTGCGCCCGTTTATTGAGGGCAATGTGCTGTCGGTGCTGCTCATCGCCGTGGCTGTGGGCTTGGCGTTGGCGAAGATGCCTATGGGCGAGAATAAGGAGCTGTTGATGCGCGGACTGAGTGCGCTGCAGGAGGTAGTGTCAAGGCTCATCCGCTGGCTCATCGCTGTGCTGCCTGTTGGCATCGTGGCGTTCGCTGCGCAGCTGTCGGCAGAGGTGTCGGCAGGCACGGTCGTAGCATCGATAGGCAAGTACGTAGCCGTGATATTGGGTGGTAATATGTTGCAGTTCTTCGTGGTGCTGCCACTGTTCCTCGTGGCTCGCGGACTCAACCCCGTGCACGTTATGCGCCGCATGATGCCGGCTGTGCTCATGGCGCTGTTCACGAAAAGTTCGGCTGCCACGCTGCCCGTGACGATACAGACCTCGGAGGAGCGTCTCGGCGTGGACAGCAAGGTGGCACGCTTCGTGCTGCCCATCTGCACAACCATCAACATGAACGGTTGTGCTGCGTTCATCTTCGTGACATCGCTCTTCGTGATGCAGAACGGCGGTGTGGAGCTGTCGCTGCCCGTGATGCTGCTTTGGCTGTTCATCTCCGTGGTGGCTGCCATTGGCAACGCCGGAGTGCCGATGGGGTGCTTCTTCCTCACGCTCTCGCTGATGTCGGGCGTGGGTGCGCCGGTTGCGATAATGGGTGTTATACTGCCCGTCTTCACGGTGCTCGATATGATTGAGACCGCCGAGAATGTGTGGTCGGACTCGTGTGTCGCGGCGATGGTGGATAAGGATATGAAGAAATGATGGGCGGTGTTTTCCGCTGACGCTGATAAAACAAAAAGATGGAGCCAACGATTGTTGACTCCATCTTTTTTGTTGTATGCTCGGCACGAGCATTGTCTAACGGGTGCAAGTCCCGAGTAAGCCCTAATAGCGGGAATTACATAGCCAAAT